>JAABUS010000197.1_pt1 | contig 150189 bp, 76 predicted proteins | sample 5560161 | NCBI WGS metagenome assembly JAABUS01 (sample SAMN10711885, study PRJNA513376) | rock metagenome | isolation source: Antarctica rocks | place: Antarctica: Victoria Land, Trio Nunatak nord | collected 2016-01-04
AAAATCATAGCAATTGGTTATTGCTACAACTTTGTATGCGGGGTCCTGATATCAAAACGGCTGTTTGTGGAGTTATAGTAGAGTGGCCGACTGAGGGGTGTGGCCGGTTGAGGGGTGAATCCTTCTAGCCGTTGGTCGACTCGACGTCACTCAGTGGGCAATCAAAGTACTCCGTAAGTTCTCTGTGCCTGCAGAGAAGAACCGTTGGCAGGCTTCTCGAAGCTTTTGAAACGGGCAATTGCATGTTGGCTGAACGTTTGAATTTGTCGCGAGAGAGATTGCGCTTCTGGCATCTCAGAACGGTGGAGAGACAGGACCAAAAGCAATATTAGTCAATTGGTACGGAGTATAGAAAAGGACTCTCAATAGCTACATTCGATGAGAACATACTTAGGAATCAGATCTCAATGTAGCCAGGTTTTCTTTTTCTTTTTCTCGGTCAAACTGATCAATTGATGAACTCCAGTCAGTTGTGGTGGAGGAGCACCAATCAGAGTAGGCTTCTAGAAGGATGTTCTGATGTTCTTCTCCACATAGAACTACAAGCGAAGATCTTTCGAGTAACCAAACCCAGGGAAACCTTAGAGAACCCTTCGTCAGAAAGCCAAAGTCTATTATTGCCCCATGTCCCTCACCCGCTAAATTTATATGGTAAGTGACTTACTTCGGCAATGCCCTCTCTATGATCCAATACTCGTGCGTCCTTCCCTTCTCCATCCGATAACCAACCTTTCGCAACTACAATCCTCAATCCTCAATCCATATCGCGCCTTCTTTTTGTATACAATGTCGCCGTAACTGAGCTTGCGCTTTCCATTGTACTAATTGTTTTAACGGGCTTTGCTTGCAGTTGCCTTGGTACCGCCATCCAATGTCCTGGGCTCCCCCTACTACGAGCACCTACCCACACATTCGCACCGGATGTTGCGCATAGAACCAAGGTCTCTTTGCCCGCGACGCTGGCGCCGCATTCAACAAGACACACATCACAGAAAGAGAACGAGGCTTTCGACACCGAGTATACCAAAGGGGAAGCAGCTGGTGGCATTGCGTTGGGAAGGAACACGTGAGAGGGGTCTTATACAGCATCAACTTTAGTCGCTGCGCTTTCACACCTCCAACCACCCTTTGCGCGAGGTCTTCCAGTATTCCTTGACCCCGTAGTTAGAGGCAATCATCTTTCAAACCGGAGATCCTTAGTGCTGCGAGTCAGGGTCCCTTCGGTACTCAGAATCGCCTGCAAGACCTCGGACTATAGCTGCAAGTGTTCGCATTCGCCTACAAAATTTGATCCCCATCGTCGACACAGTTCTGGTCGCCTCATTTACTTCGGATCCTGGCGAGAAGGGATATTCCTGCCTTCCAATATCGGAACGACCCAGTCTGAGAGGCGTTGCACCACCTCCGACGAAAGCCATCTTGCCGTGCGTGGAACCAGAACATCCCATTGAACGTCAATATCAGGATCAATACATATACCGCGAGATTTTCTTCGGTAAAGTTGGAAGACACTTGTATCACAAGTCCCACAAGCATCGTCACGGCCACATACAGGTTTGCCTCGACGGGTCCCAGCATAAGTGCTGCGGAACTCCGCCATGGAATATGCGGACTATCACATCGTCTATGTCGATAACCGAATAAGCCGAGATCTCGACGGGAAGTGCATTCGACGATCCGAAGCAGACCGATCACAAGGAGCAGCTTTTCACAATGGAGGCTCATGGGAAGATCGAAACCCCGACTGCCTGGAGTCAATACTTGGAGAGATTGAGGAAGTGCGAAGCAACCTGGGAAACCTTCTCTCGGTGTTCAATGGAGGTATGTATTCGAGGACTTCATCCTATCTTTACTGAGAGGCCTCATCGGACTAAGAAGACCTCCATTTTTAGCTGATTATAGCTAACAATTTCCAGTTCATACTTGTGATTCAGGTTACACTTGCATGGAAAAAGTAATACATCTCGATTCTCTCGATACCGATATCCAGCCGGTCATTGTCATGCTTGGGACACCGGCCGAGGGCGAAGTCGTAAGGGAACATGCCTCACACGCAGTCGAAACTTCAGATGGGGCTTCCTCAGAAACCTTGGACTTTTATGGTCTAGCGTTATTGCAACATATTGCCACGGAGCTCAGCAATTCGAGCCTATCGAAGCTCGTCGTTCCCATTTCGATGTTTCACAAATATGAATCTGAGACTAGTACTAGCCATCAATCGTCCAGCAGTCGTTCCTCCAGCCCAGTCCCTGGGGCCTTTCCCACAGTCGGTCTCAAGTCCTCAAGTCCAAGGAGAACACCAGCCAAAAATGCTTTTGCGGATCCTCATCAAACGATAATGTGCGTGGATAAGGGAGCAGTAGATGTCCTTACAAGTCCTCTCCAGGAAGATCGCCTGCGCGGACTGACTGTGCACGCCTACCGTGCACATAAAGAGATGCTGAAAGATCGTGCGAAGTTCCTCGCGCAGAAAAAGGCTAGGAAGCAATCCTGGCTTGGGTCAACAGATAACAAGAAGTATGGGTATCTTCGAGAAGCTATGTAGGTGCTGCCATAATCCTCCCCTACACGTCCGCCTAAACCCAGCTTTCTACCCTAGCTAACATTGATCCCCAGGGTCTCCACACTTATGAAGGGGATTTGCAATCCTGATGAAGCTATGCAAATAATTGACCTAACGTACGTCCCTGACCTTTCGGTATGTTGGCAACTTAGATGCTCACGATCTCCCAGAAAATTGCCCAATCCTGAGCCAAAAAGGCAGTCAAGATTGGCGAAAGCCGTTGGTATCTGGGGCTTCTCTGGTCACGATTTTTCCGAAGATGAATTGATCCATGCGGCTTTCCTGATGCTCCAGCACGCATTGAGCATTCCAGAACTTGAAAGATGGCGCTTGTCTACAGGTAAGTGACTCATTAGCGCCGTATCTGTTCACGATCTAATGCAACTATTGCAGTCGAGCTCAAAACATTCTTGATGGCCAGTCGCGCCGCCTACAATGGTTTCGTGAACTATCACAATTTCCGCCATGTCGTCGACGTCATGCAAGCTATCTTCTACTCCCTCATACAAGTCGGCACGTTACCACCATACCCTGCGTCTGTGGCATCTTCGAGTCAAGAGAGAGTAAAATCGCCAATAGGTGCTCTTCTAAAGCCATTCGATGCTTTGACGCTTCTCATAACGGCAATCGGACACGATGTTGGCCATCCAGGTGTCAACAACGCGTTTCTTGTGGCTCTCAATGCTCCTCTAGCTCAGCTTTACAATGACAAATCTGTGCTGGAAGCGTTCCATTGTGCGGCTTACTCGCAGATACTTCGGCGCCACTGGAAGGCGGCTTTCGAAGACATTCCAATGCGTTCACTAATGATCAACTCCATACTAGCTACCGATATGGGCATGCATTTTTACTACATGGAAAAGCTTGGTCAATTGCAGGCCAAGGTCCATCATAATGGCGGCACGGATGGCTGGAATCCTCAAACACTGGACGAATACAGGATACTTGCCTGTGCACTTCTTGTCAAGTGTGCTGACATTAGCAATGTGGTGGGTCTCTATGTCAAAAATTGTATAAGGTGTCCCACTAACACTTGCCATAGGCACGCCCATTCGATGTAGCGGCCAAGTGGGCTGGCATTCTTCAGCTCGAGTTTTCAAACCAAGGCTTGATGGAAAAGGACGTCGGTATTCCGACGACACTTTTCGGAGGTCCGCCAGAGCTAGGCAATATCATCAAGCTCGGGAACTCGCAGAACAGCTTCATGAACATCTTTGCTCGACCGTTGTTCGAGGCTGTCACGGATATTCTGCCCAGCATGGGCTTTGCTGTCGACGAGATGAAAGCAAATCAAAAAATATGGACCAGCAAAATCCAGCTGGAATCCGCCAAATTGGAGATCAGTGGTATGAAGAGGCCATCTGAAGGTTTACTATCTCCAAAATCTGGAAGCCCAGATCGTTCGCTCAGTCAGCCTGAACTTTCTCATCCCGAAGGTTTACCCGCGTCTCAACCAATGGAAAGCTCGCCGCTTGCACAACTTGCTCAGGCCTCAGAGGAGGCCGTAGCTGCCGAAAATTCACGACGAGCATCAGCTTCTTCTGCTCAGCCTCACCTTGCCTCGCTGGACGGAAGTACTCAATCAGTCAATAATTCGCAGCGCTCCTCGCTCACACATCCGTTCAGTAACATTGGTACCAATCCAGATTCAGCTTCATATTCGCGTCGCTCGTCAGGTGCGTCTCTCGCTGCATACAGTTCGCATGCAACTGTAACGGCAAGACGGTTGAGTAACAGCTCGCCTAGTCCGCTGCAACTAGGCCCAAATCCTGATTCAAGATCTCAAACAACATCGTCCGGTACTATTATATCAGAAAATAGGCAGCCTAACGGGCGAGTGTCAGAAGACACTCTTTCACAAACACCTTTATTTGGACCGTTGTCTTCCAACAGCAGCCGGCGTAACTCTCGCGGATCTGGCGGTGCCGGTGACGCACGTCGAGGTAGCAAGAGCAACGACGTGGACGAGTTCCGCTCCAATCGGTTCGCAGCCAATGGATCGTCAGGCAGGCCATACACGCACATGGTCCATCATCGCTCTTCATCCGGCGCACACACTAATAACACCATTGCATCGCAGACTACTCCCTATTCGCCTACAGGCACCCAAGCGACGAGCGTCTTGACCGTTGATAGCGACGGCAAAGCCTCGCATGAGCGGATCGATAGCTGGACCAGCACTGATCGCAAGGGCATGCCTCCAGTCGTGAACATTGACAGGCCGGGAAGCGGTCATCGATCTAAAGACATGAATGGGCAGAATCCGGCCAGGGACTTCGACGTCAAGACCTCCGTCATGAATCACAATAGCTTTCGAGAGAATGGCAGCCACCGAGTTGTAGGGAGAAAGAGTTCGAGGTTCAACTTCAACTTCTGGAAGAAGAGGAAGAGTACTGAAGCGAGTCCATAGCATATGGACTCTACCACTGGACTGTTGCAGTCAAGTAAAAAATGGAAAGAAATTTGGAGTTTGAAAGGAGGCTCTCACAGCAAGGGCTTTCTTGGGCGGTTTTACTGTTCTTTCAGCGGGTTTTTCTGATCATGATATTGCAATACCCTGGGATGATCGTACATGGGTGTTTTGTGTTTACTGGGCAGGCGTAGGATACTATAGTGGGATGTTTGGGTTGTGTGGTGTCGTTCGTTGTGTTCGGTTTAGTCTACTCTTCTCAGAGGTCCAACTGCTGGCCTCGACTCTCGACTTAGTATGCGAGCAAGCGCGGGGTTTCTGTCAGGCATGGGAAGTACTGAGGCAGGTGGTTCCCTATAAATTATATGACTTTCAGCAAACTCGACATGCTATTGAGTGGACTGACTCTCATTATCCTCCCATGTGCTTTTATGTTTCGAATTGTTGTGCTTCGGAGACCATGGTGTCCGTCGACCTCATTCCCAATGCGGACTTTAGGGCTTCCTCCACCGTACCACCACTTTAGCGGCAGTATCAATATTACCACAATCAAACATTGCCGCCAAACCCTCACCATGGAGGAACGGTCGGCCATACAAAGAGAGCCCTCATCGTTCACCAAAGACCTCGCTCCGTATCCCACATTCCCTTCCTCCAACTCCAGAGCTACTCTCGAAGAGCTTCAAACCACCTGGACGCGCCTTTACAGAACCAAACTCCCCTCCCTCGCGCGCTCCAAACACCCCACCCAACCCAGGTGGCCCGTATGTCTAGACCACTGCTTCGCCCGTATCATCCTTGACGCTGTTGTCCGCAATTCTACGGAAGAAGAGAAAGGTGTGTCGCTGTGTCCTTGGACCGAGAGAATCGACAAGCCAGCAGTCAAGCATATGAATCTAGAGCAGTTGAACCAGTGTATCGAGCTTGGGGAGGCGATTGCTGAAGGGAGAGCCAACCTGGTCGAACTGGATGAACAGAGTCTAGCTGCAAGGGGGAAGTCGAAGGGAAAGGGCCAAAAGAGGAAGATGGCCGAGCCCATAGACGATAGCCCACCAAGGTCGAAGAAGACGAAGACTACAAAGGCGAGAGGACACCAACAAGATATTCGGACTGCACTGGGCCTCCCTCCCACACCGCCCAAATTCCCCTCCACAGCAGTCGTACCAACGCAACCACCCCCAGCAACTATCTCTCCCTCTCTCTCCTCCAAAATCCATCTCGCACCCACCCTTACCCCCTTCCGCCGCCGTGTCCTCCTCACCCTCTGCCAAGTCCCCTCGGGGCAGTTCACAACCTATCTAGCCATCTCCGACCACCTCCACAGCTCACCTAGGGCAGTTGGGGGTGCGTTGAGGAACAATCCGTTTGCGCCCGAGGTGCCATGCCATCGTGTGGTGGCTGCTGATGGGGGCATTGGCGGATTTGGGGGAGAGTGGGGGGTTGAGGGGAGGCATAATGGGAAGAAAGTTGGGTTGTTGAGAGGGGAGGGGGCGGAGGTGGAAATGGGGGATGGGAGAGTGAGGGGGGAGGCTTGGACGGGGTTTGTATGAGAGGTAATGGTGGATCTGATATTGGTGAGGAGGCTCCTGGGGTGCTAATCGAAAAGCTGGTGCAGGTGTAGGTTGTGTTGTAGGATAGTGTGTACTCAAACAAGCATCAGCGTTGGCGTTGAGAAGATACCATGAGGGTCTGCAGTACCTAACAAACGACCTGATACCAAGGATTTATGCCATGATGATTGCATTGGGGGATCGTGTTGCAATAATGTAAGAAGAGAGTGATGTTTATCATGCCATGCATTCATCATACGCTCGACCGCTGTCTAGGAGTACTGTTCGTGAGCTAGAGAAATCTACTGCATGGTAATAGCATATTGACAACGCGATTAGAATAGACTAAGGCTCGCTTCGCTCTATCGTACTTTGCTCAAAACTTGTTTTGTTACTGGTTTGCACCACCCCATTGGTAGCCCGCTGGGTCGCTGAACTTGTACCCGTATGACGAGGTGAAATCGTCGAGCACAGCGGGGCCTCGAGAACCTTGAAAGATATTAGCACAGCGGTCTCAACGCCTAAGAGAGCTCAAACGGGGCGAATACTTACCGTAAGGGTACTCCATAGGAGTAATCTCTGTGTTGTGGTCTAGGTAATGCAATAGAGGGGTAAAGATCCTCCAGCTAGCGTCAAGTTCATCGTCACGGACAAAGTTGGAATGGTCTCCCTTGAGAGCGTCGAGAATCAGTGATTCGTAGGCCTCGGGGATCTTGAGATCAGAGAAACGGCGTCTGTAGGTCAGGTCGAGCTCGGTGGCAACAGTTTGCATGCTCAGGCCAGGAAGCTTGGAGTTCATCTTGATGTACACGGACTCGTTGGGCTGCACGCGGATCACAAGCTCGTTGCGAGGGATGTCCTTGAAAATGCCTGATGTGACGTCCTTGAACTGGATCCGGATCTCGGTCTTTTGCTCGTTGAGGGCTGTGTTGAATTAGTATCAATATAATGCTAGGGACTCAGAGAGCGGTCTACCTTTGCCAGCTTTGAGAATGAATGGAACACCGTCCCACCTCTCGTTCTTGATGTAGGCGACCATTGCACAGAATGTAGGGCATCTCGAGTCTTTGGGCACGGTGTCATCCTCTTTGTATGCAGGCTTGTTGCCGTCCAACGATTTGCCGTATTGGCCAATTATAACATTCTTTGGCTCTATGTTGGAAATTCCGCGAAGCACTCGAACTTTCTCATCGCGAATATCTTCTGAAGAGAAAGAGATGGGTCTCTCCATGGCGAGCAGAGTAAGGACTTGGAGCAAGTGGTTTTGCATGACATCTCGCACAATGCCGAATTCGTCAAAATAGCCTCCTCTTCCTTCGGTGCCAAAGGGCTCTTTGAATGAGATCTGGACGTTGTCTATATGATTGCGGTTCCAAGTTGCTCCGAAAAATTCATTTCCGAATCGCAGTATAAGGATATTTTTCACCATCTCCTTGCCCAAGTAATGGTCGATACGGAATATTTCCTCTTCTTTCCAATCTGGCTCTAAGGCCTTCTGGAGCTCTCGAGAAGTTCCTAGATCCTTGCCGAACGGCTTCTCCACCACAATCCTGGATATGCCTTTCTTGGGGTAACAGTTCCTCTTCAAATGCTGCGAGACTGTGATAAAGACACTAGGTGGAAGAGCCATGTAGAATACTCGATTCTGCTCTTCTCGACCGCTCTCAATCCCCTCGAGGTGCTTGTTCAAATTCTTGAAAGGTTCGTCCTGGTCGTACTGTCCGGCGACGTATGTACAAATATTGCAGAAGCCCTCCAATTGCCCCTCCATCTCTTTGGTCGGCACCTTGATGTGTGACTTGACCCGCTTGAGGTATTCTTCGTGGTCCATCCTCGTCCGTGCATAGCCGACGATCTTGATGTCTTTTGGGAGGAATCGATTGCGGTACTTGAAAATGATAAGAAATTGATTTGAAGGTCATGAAGGTAAAGGTACATACTAAGCCGAATAATGCTGGGAACTGTGGTGAGCGGGTCAGTCTACGCCCTTCTGCACTCGAAAGGAGATGCGCTGCATACCGTCTTCTTCTTTGCAAGATCGCCCGAGGCTCCCAGGACCACAATGACGGTGTTGTCCTTAAGTTCTATCGAGCTAAAAACACGCCAATGAGTCAGCGAGCGTCGACCGTGTTGAATTAAGAAATCCGATGCGAATGCCCAACCCAATGTAGCACCGTGAGTGACTCATGCTTAGAGATTTCTTGCTTGTAGTATAATGCGTTGCACAACAAGTTCGGAAAACAGTGCTAAGCCTCCAAACACAGTAATTTGACAGACTGTGCAGAAGACGGTGACGATAACTTCAACAGATAAACGTGGTACTTACCCAATGTTGTCAGGCTCATCAGGATAGATCATAGTGTCAGCCATATTGGAAATAGCTGCAGTGGAGAGCACAGGTTGAAATGGGATGAACGAATTGGTGGTGATTGTTTGTTGGAAGAGGCAACATATGAAGCTCCAGACGCTTTGAGTGATACAAAAACTTATGCGCCGGCTAGAGAATTCTGCAGAAACGATGTAATCATATGCTTAAGCAACCTAGATCTCACGGGTCTCGGCGCCTCTTCAATTACTTGTGACTACCAGATATAACAGGGAATCAATAATGTTTGTAATTATATCGCTCGATGTTGCTACGTTGCAGCTACGTTGAAGAGTGACTGATAAATCCGCGGAACCGGACGGAAAGATAGTTAGTTCTAGTCTGGACAGCATGCATAGCATGCTGTCCAGACTGCTAACTGCAGGAGCCTTATCAACGTTGTTAAGTAGGCCCAAGTCTTTAGAACAAGTGTACGCCGAATGTTGCGAGCTCGATGAGATGCTATCTGTAATGAGATCGACTGCCACACGAACAGTCCACGCTTGCATTGCGACGTCTCAGATGCCTTGCTAGTCCTTCCAGCACGACTGCCAAACTTCTAATTAAGGCTGTAATAAGTCTACAAAGCGATTGTTATTGTGAGTTGGGCCCACATGTTGGATCAAATCGTAGAATCAATATACGGAGAATCGGGAGGAACACCGGAGCTGAGCATCTCAAACATGGCAAACCCTCATGATTCACGCTTTTAAGCTCAGGATCCTGCCTTTGAGAGACATTGGCTATTCGATTGCATGGTGAGGAGCTGGCGGAGAACAATAGGCTTATACAAGGGGTTACCACTCGTAGGGCTGAAGCCCGCAGACCCCGAAAGGGCGGATCTTCCGGGATTAGTTATAGTTAGGTGCTACGATTAAGCAGCGCGCTCTAGGACGCCCTTTTTGCCTCCTCGCTAGCGTGAGACTATTATTTTAGTTCCGGCAGCTAGATCTACTAGTCTATTAATAACTATTTATTAACGTTTTAAGGTAGAACTTTTATTATTTTATATTTACTCTAGAAACTTTATATTTAAAAAAAATACCCTTCGCGTCTATATTTAAAATCGATAAAAGTAATTATCTACGATCGTACGTAAACTTTAAATATATTATTATTTTATATTTAAAATAGATTAATTTTTATACTCCCGAAGATATTTTATAATTTTATAACTATATATAATTACCCCCGTAGTAGATAAAATATTAACTTTCGCGTCGCGCGTAGGTTTTATTCGTTTTTTCCGTCCTAATTTAACGTATTATCTACGACGGTATTATTTATTATTAATATAATAAAGTTACTTTTATTTTTTTTACTTTTATTTTTTAGAAATCTTTTCCTTTATTTCTAAATATTTTAATTAATCCTTTAAACGCGTAAAATCCGATAATAAAAAAAAGGGCCGGTCTTTAAAATAAATATATATATTAAATTTATTATTTTATTTTACTTTAACGATATTATTTATAACTCCTTTATTTTATTTTATATTATCTTTATTTTTTCTCTTTTTTATAACGCGGTTTTTTTTTTCTTTTAATACCGTTACCTTTTTTCTTACCCTCGATATCTTCGATAGCGTCTAGTCTCGCCGTCGATATAAATATATATTTTAGTAGTACGCCTAATATTTCGGGTATATCGGTAGGATCTAGCGATTTATTTAATAATAATTTTAAATTTATTAATAACCCGGCCGGGCTCTTAAATATATATAATATTTTAAACGAGTTATTATCGGATAACTCGTCGTATAAACTCTTTTAGTTAAATCGAGGGGTTAAAAGAGATAGGCCTAAAATCGTAAAAAAATATAAGAAAAATATAATTTAATAGTTACCGCGTTTTTATATTATTAAAAAATAAAAGACGTATAATACGATAATAAAGGATAATATTATTATATATATCGGCGAATTGTTTCTTAAAGAGCCGAGGCCGGTTTAAATTAATATAGTTTATAACGTAGTATACTAGAAATAGTCGATAATTTTAATAATAAAGACTAGAGTTAGTAAAAGTTTAATTTTTAAAATTATATTATTTTTAAATATAAAGAAACCTAGTATCGCCTTAATTATTATACTATTAAAGATTATTTAATAATAGTAGTTAGAGAAGATTAATATAATTCTAAAGATAAAGACTATCGTTTATAATAAAAACTATAATAATCTAAATATACGGATAAAGATTATTATTAATTATTTTATTTATAATAATTTCCGTATACCTTTATTTACGAGAAAGAGACGTTAATTATAGTTTAGTTTTTATCGGTTTAAAGTTGATTCTAAATAAAGAGTTCTATAAAAATATTATTAAAACGGATTTATTTCGTAAATATTTAATACTTTTTATAATTAATAAAATTTATTATATTAAAAACTAGAAGAACTTTCGGTTTAAATATATAGAATTAATTATATTAAGAGCTCGTTTACCTAAAACTCTATATTTTAAAGTTATTATAATTTTAGTTATTAATAAAATAAAATAAATTTAGATTAATACCGGCTTTAATCCCGATAACGCGTTAATTAAAATATATATTAATTATATTAAGATTTTTATTTACGTCCTCTTTATAAAAGGGGCGCTAAATTCGTTTAAAAACCTTCGACGATTTTTTCTTTTATAGAAGGATATTTAAAGTATAATTTATATTCTTAAAATTATATTTTATTTCGAAAATATCCGAACCCTTATCGCCTTTATTCGAATAATATTTAAATTTTAAATACCCGAATTCGGGTATCCGTTAGGCTCGGAGTATTAGATTTAAATATACTTCGCGATTATATCGGACCTTAATAAATAACGAGTATTTAAGGAGTTCGAGAAAATAGATAATTTTATTAAATATTCTTTATCTTTAAATATTCGATTTCTCGTAGTTATTAAAGGATACGGTATAAGTATTAATAACCCGGATATTATTATTATAATTTAGTATAGAATTCCCGAATAATTAGACTCGTTTATTTAAAGGAAAGATCGAGTTAATCGGAATAAATAACGTTAGGGGCGTTTCTTCTTCGTTATTAATAAATATATAAACGAGATACGATTACCTTAAAAGTAAACTACGAAAAATAAACGTAATTATAAACGAAGTAACCCCTCTTAAATAAATTATCTCTTTATTATTTAAACCGACTCGGAGGCCGAGATTTAAGCGATAAATAATTTAAATATATTAATAATAAATACCTAAAGGAGATTTAAATAATAATATATTATAATTTAATTTATTAACGAGAAAGAGTATTATCGCTTAGCGGAGCTCTAATATTATAGTAATATTATATATAAAAATAATCTTTATAATCGCCTAAAAGAGTATTATTCTTTATATATTAAATCTTTATTTATTTTACCTTTTCGACCCGATTTATTAACGAAAAAAGGGGATATTTTATTCGAGATTTAAATAATAACGAAATTAAAGGAGTAGAGGTATAAAAAGATTATAATATTAACTCGAAACTTTATTATACCGTACCTAGGTTTATTAATTATACTAGATATTATTATTAAAAAGATTACTAAATACTTTTATTATATTATAAATAAATCTAGCCTCCGTATATTCTATCGTTATTAGGCGGAACTAGATATATATAAAAATAAGATTTTTATAATTTATCGCTTTATTATAGTTTATAGCGGTACGGGCTCCGAACTATATACTATAAATCGAAAGAGAATTAATAAATATAATATCTTTAGACGGAAGATTTAATCTTTTTAATAATCTTTATTTATCTTTAACGATATTAAATAGGTTAAAATAAAGAATTTAAAGAAAAGACTCTAAAAATATATTAATTTCGTAATTAAATATAGGCCCTCTTTTCCGGCTAAAAAGTCTTAAAAGTCTAAAAAAAACGGCGAGGTCTCGTTTTAAACCTAATTTTCTTTATAAATAAATTATTCGTAGATCGAAGGTTTATTATAAAGAGAGGTTTTATAAAAAGAGGCTTTATAGCCTAAATAAAACTCGTTTAATAAAATATCTTAAGATAATTAATCTCGTATATTAGATTTTTAATTCGATTTAAAGTTATAATCTTTAATAAAGAGAGACGTTAATATCTAAATTTATCTAGGACTATTAATAATTTTAAAAGTTTTAAAAGAGAATATTATATAAAGGTTTAAAATATTTAAGAGATTAATATTAATATAAAATCGAGTAAAAGAATCGGGAAGAAAATAGTATTTAATATAAAGCGGATTAGGTTAAACTTTCTAATATAGTCTCGATAACTTTATATATAGTCTTTTATACTTAATCGTCGGATACGAGTATATTACTTTTATTCTATATATTATTATTTATAAAGAGACTACTGGTTTTTCTTTTATTATATTTAAGAATATTATCGCTAAGACTTCTATAACTACTACCGATTAAATTAATAATTAAGAATATCGAAAAGATTTTTTTATTTATAGTTATATAATTATCTCTTTATAGATTTAGTAGTATAATTTAGATATTCTTTAATATATCTTTAAATAAATACTCCTCTAAATAAATCCTATTAAACTACGACTTTAGTCTCTATTTTAATTATAGTATATATAGGGTAGTTAATATAATCTATTAAAAAAGATTAGTTATCGATTTAATAAAGCTCGCTCGATTTTTTCGTATAATCGTAACGAACCTATTTAAGAATTTAATAAGACGGTTAATCTCGAATATCTTATTATATATTCCTCGAAGGTTAATTAAATTATTAATTAATATTACCCTCTATAAACTCGGCTCGGTAACGTCGTTATTATAAAAATATATAAATCGAAGAAACTTTAGATTATAGTTAAAAGTTTGGCCCTCTTTAATTTAAAATATAATATAGGCTTTATATAGTATCTATCGTAAAAGTCTAATATCCACGAATTTAATAGTATAGCGGAGTATAAAATATATATTTATATAACGAATAAAGTACTAGTAGTTATATTAATTCTTATTAAAAAGAGGGTCTAGTCCTAAGTTATCGAAACTTAAAGAATTTATAAAGTTTATAATAATATTAATTTTATTCTTAAAAAATATAAATCGTACGTTTATATAACTAGGCCTTAGGATTTTTTCTTCGAGTAAAATTTTTACTAGTATTATAAAATAATAACCCGAGTATCTTTAAATAATAAAAATATATTAAAAGATCCTCGAGCTTCTTAAAATTTAATAGTATATTAATATTAGACCGATCCTACGTATTTATTATATATTATAAAATAGATAAATCTTACGGCGAATTACCTCCCTAATAGATTTTATAAATAAACTTTAATATATTTAATTTTAAATATTAAAGTCCTAGCCTAAGAATTATTTATTTCTTTTTATTATATACGTTTTACGCCGTTAACTTTCGTATATCCTAAATAGATAAAATTCTTTATATAATCTTTAAATCCCTATAGTAAGGTATTAATATTTAGGATTATTATTAATTATCGGGAGCTAGATTTTTTTCTTTTTTTCGTAGTTTATTTATATATTTATATTTTCTTTATTCGTACCTTTATTCTCGAAGATAAAAGTATATAGATAATAGCGAGTAAAATTAATAATAATCTCTTCTATTTTAAATATTATACCGAGGTATTTTACTCTTTTAAAGAACTACTCGTCGAAAATACCTAATAATCTTACTTTAATTATAAAATATACTATATATCGCCGTATTTATTTCTCGTTAAAGTAGGTATAATTCTCTTAAATTAATAAGTTTACTTTATAAAAGAAAGAAAACTTCGATATTTTTCGGGTAATATTAATTATACGTAGTTAAATATAAGACCTTCATATTAATTAATATAAATTAATAAAAGGTATATACTATCTAGTAATTAAAATATTATTTATTAAAATAATAAATTTCTTCTTCTAGCCTAGTCGTTCTCTATATTTATACTTTATAAAATTATAATTATTATACGTATTAAGTTTAGTATTATAAGAGTTAAGGATATAAATTTAAACCTCTATTATATCCGCTATACCCTTTATATATTTATATATTATAAAGTACGAAATATAAAGTCTAATAATAAATAGCGTATCGACTACTCTTTTCTTAATATTATTATTAATAAAATATATACCGAATAATTTTAGTAAATTATTATATTTTTTTCTTTATATTAAAAATATAAATATTATAGTTTAAATAACCTAACGGGGGTTAAAATCTATAGGTATAAAATAGTAGTATATTATATACGCTTATACCCCGTTAAAGGCGCTAGTATATTATATACGCCTACGCCCCGGTACCTCTATAATATTATTATTTATCGATACGGGGTTCTAGCCTTAGTATCGTAGAGTTTTAACTTTTAATAATTTTATATCGAGTTAGTATTCCCCCGTTTTATTAGAATTCTTAAAGATTAGTTTTATTATTAAATCTAGGATTTAAAAACTACCTAGTAATAAACCCCGTAATTATTTTATATTTTTTATATTATTACTAAGCCGCTAGCTCTACGCTAGCGGCTTTAAATATTATAGTTTTAATCTCTTAAATCTTTCTAAAGAAAAGACCTATTATTATTATAATATCGGGTTTAACCTCGGGACGTCTAGAAGAATTTAATAATAATAATATCGATTAAACCCCCTCTAATAACCCCCGCCGTAAAGATAATAACGAATTCGAAGGTATTATTATTTTTAAAAAGACCTTAAATATATAATTTAAAGTTATTAAAGAAGAAAACTATCGCTTTAAATAATAATAAAAGTTAAGAATATTATAAATTTAAAATTAAGGGCTACGTAATCCTACTATTTCTATACTCGTTAACGGAGCGTTAATAGAATCTACTATTTATAGTAGAGGTCCCCTAATTATTATACCTACTAGTAGAATAGTAATAAGTTTAATTATATTTAATAGGGATATCTTTATTAGGGCGAAAATACTACGCCTTAATAAAATATATTTTTGTAAAAGTACGAGCGAAGGTGAATATTTATATTAATTCCGCGACGTAAATATTAAATTTTTAATTAATCCTAAATATTTTACTACCGACTATTTAAGGATTATATATTATATAGACTCGTGAGAAAATAACCCTTTAACGTAATAATATAAATACTACGATTTATATAATTTAATTAATATTATATTTAGCTTTTTTAAGAAGGTTCTTTTTAATTTAATAATAAATTTAATTAATTATTATCTCCTCGTTTATAAGAAGTAAGAGGAAGTTAAATAATAGTTTTATTAAAAGATATCGTTATTTAAGGCTTACCTCGAAGAAATAAAAACCTAGTTACTTTTATTCTCGGAGGAGTATAAAGTAAATTTCTTTTTAATTAAGTTTAAATCTAAATTTAAAAATAAGATTCTTAATACTAGTAATATATTTATCCAAAGGGAAGAAATTCTTACCTAGGCTATTATATAAGAAAAGAATCTAGAGTATATATAATTAATAAGTAGTTTTAATTCTAATTCGGGTTCCTAATTAAAGAACCCTAATAAAGGAAAATTTATAATAAACCGAATTATTAAATCTAATACCGGCGATAATATTAAATAAACGTATTTAAAGGAGAAGAGTAATAAGTATAAAACTAATACTATTAATTCTTCGTACGATAAGATTATTTATTATTATTATAGAACGGAAGGTTATATTAAGTCTAAATATCCCGATATAGATAAACTAGTTATATACGTCGGCGCGATATTAATAAAAAATAATTAAACTTAATTTACGCCTCGGAAGAAGAGTAAGAAAAATAATTAATAGAAATATACCCTTCTATTCTTTCTAAGGGTTAGATTACTTTTTAGGATAAAGTTAAATAATTTATTACCTTAATTAACTTTAAAGCGTAGATTAATTTAATTTTATAACGGTTCGTTATTAAAAATAATTTAGAATTTTATAATATTACTTTACCGCTAGCTAAAGTAATTAGCGGGTAAAGTATATATTATTATAATATATATAAATTAAATTATTAAATAATCGATAGTTAGGGTTAAGGGCGTAAATATAATACTTTATTTTATACTATAAATTTTAAAGATTTAGACGTTATTCTAGGTATACCTAAATTATATTAATTAAAGATATTAATTAATTTTAAGGCGGACTAATAACGGTTTAAAGTTAATTCTAATAATTTATAAATTAAAGAACCGGCTAAATTCACTAGTAGTTTTAAAAATAAACCGAATATATTCGCGGTCGTATATACTACGATAGCGCGAGGTAAATAGGAAGAACTTCCTAACCTAAAGATTCCTAAGGAATTTATAAAGTTTTATAATATTTTTTTTAATAAAAAGGCGAGTACCCTACCTACTTTTAAATAAAGAGATTACGTTATTAAAATAAAAGTTAATAAGGAACCGCCTTATAGGCCTCTTTATAATTTATTTTAAATTAAATTATCGGAGCTACGACGTTATTTAGAATCCTTACTTTATAAGGGTTAGATCCGTTATTTAATTTCTTTAACTAAAGTATTTATTCTTTTTATATTTAAAAAGAACGGTGGGCTACGTCTTTATATAAATTATTAAAATTTAAATATAATAATCGTAAAAAATCGATATCTATTACTCTTAATTACCGAGATATTAAACCGTTTATATAGTTTTAAAATATTTACGAAGTTAGACCTTAAGGATATTTATTATAAAATCTAAATTAAAGAAAACGATAAATAGAAAACTATTTTCCGAACTTATTATAGTTACTTCGAATATTTAGTTATACCTTTTAGGCTCGCTAATATACCGGCGACGTTTTAAATTTATATTAATTATACGTTTATAAATTTAGTAAATATAACGTACGTAGTATATTTAGATAATATCCTAATTTATAATATTAATCCGGCGGAATATTAGCGGTATATTAAATAAATATTTAAATAATTACATTAGTTCTAGTTATTTATTAACTTTAAGAAATACTAATTTAGTACCGAAACGGTCGAGTTTTTAAATTTTATTATATTTATTAATAAAGTAACTATAAACCTAGAATATATTAAAACTATTAAGGAATAATCTTAACCGGAAATATATTAAGAGGTATAAATCTTTTTAGGCTTCGTTAACTTCTATAAACGGTTTATTTATAATTATTTTAATATAACTACGCCGTTTACTAACTTATTTAAGGGTAGTAAAATAAATAAGAAAATAAATTTATTTAAATAAATAAACGGCGCTACGGAAGCGTTTTAGATTTTACGAGATATATTCGTAAACGCGCTTTTTCTACGCTATTACGATCTAACTAAATAATTATATATAAAGATAAATACTTCTAACTTTAGCCTTAACTCTATATTATTATAATAGGATAAAAATAATTATTAGCGCCCTATAATATTCTAGTCACAGAAATTAAATCCTTTAAAATAAAACTATAAAACTGATAATTAAGAATTACTCGCTATTATAGCGGTAATAAAATAATAGCGATACTATTTAAAAAGTAGCCCTTATTATATTAAAATCTAAATTAATTATAATAACTTAAAGAGTTTTATAAAATAGAAAGAGTTAAATTTTAAATAGGCCCGTTAAATATTTAAATTAACTACTTATAACTTTAAGATCTTCTATCGGGCTAAAAAATTAAATCTTATTAATATACTATCGCGGCGCTTTAATTATAAGGGAGTATCGCCGTTAAATACTAAATTATTATTAATACTTTAGAATAAACTTATTCTTGAGATTAATAGTTAGTTATTAAAAGAAAATAAGAAAGTAAGGGTAGTTATAACCTTTACTTTTTAAATTATAAAATTAAAAGTAGTAATTCTAAAGCGGGATATTATAATAATATTTAAAACTATATATAATAATCTTAAAAGGCCTATTAAAATACTAATTCGGGAATTATAAATCTATAATAATTAAGTAAACTCTTTTCGAACTAGAGCGAATATATTAAAGAACTATTATTATATAAAGAATAAGGTATAAACTATAAACTCCGAGGGACTATTAAGATATAATAATTATTTTTATATATTAAGGGATAAAGCTCTAAAAGAAAAGTTTATTAAAAAATATTATAATAATTCTTTAATAGGTTATTTTAGTGCTACGAAGTCGTATAAATTATTTACCCGAAAATTTTTCTAGGAGGGTAGCCTAAAGTAAATTACGGACTATATTAAAATTTACGATATATATTAATAGACTAAGGCGCCGCGATATCGTTTAAATAACGAATTAAATTCGCTTCCTATTACTATTTAATTATAGAAGGAAATTTCTATAGATTTTATAATTAATTTACCGCCTAGTAAATATAGAAATACCGTCTATAATATTATCTTTATCGTTATAAATCGATTTATTAAAATAGTTAAATATATATTTATAATTATTAAGATCGATACCGTTTAATTAGTAGAAATATTTTATTTTAAAATTATTTACCGCTATAGTATACCTAATAGTATTATTAACGATAGAGGCTCTATTTTTATAAACGCCTTTTAATCGGTTATATATTTTTATTCGAAAATTAAACGACGCCTAAATACTATCTTTTACCCTTAAACGGATAAGTAGATAAAGTATTAAAATTAGGTACTAAAGTACTATTTATATATATTTATTAATAATAAATAAATTAATTAGGCTAGATTACTACCTATAGTAGAATTTTTAATAAATAATAATCAAAGTACCGTCGTCGGAACGACGTTATTTTTTTATATATATAATTACTATCCTAAAATCCGCTAGGAGGTCGAGGACGATTCTAGAGAAAAAAGAGTACTAGTTATAAATAATAAAGTATAATAATTATAAACTTTAAAGAATAAAGTTATAGAGTATTTTTAAAGCGCTACCGAATATTAAATTAAATAATATAATAAAATATATAAACTATAAAGTTATAAGGTTAGCGATTTAATTATATTAATAATAAAGAATTTAAAGTAAAAGCGCCTAAATAAAAAATTATCCTATAAATTTATAGGGCCCTTTAAGATTATTAATAAAATATAAATATAAATTTACTACCTACTACTACTTTTTATATATAGAATCTATAATATCTTTTATATATCATTACTTAAATTATATTATTATCGCGATTATATTAATACGGCGGAATCTTTTATATAAGCCCTCGAACTTATTAATAATAATAAATTATAGGAGGTAGAAGAGGTAATTAATAAAATTAAGAATAAGAAAAATATCTAATATAAAATTAAATAAACTAATTAAGGCGAAGAATATAATTAATAATTATTAGACGAAGAGTTTATTAATATTAATAAACTAACTAAAGTCTTTAAATAGGCGGGTAGTAAATATAAATATATAAATATAATTAAAGAGGTTACTTAATTATATAAAATAATAAAACGGAGTAAACGGAGCCGATATTAAAAGTAAATATTACTACTTTTATATTAATATTTATATAACGAATATTCTTCTTTATATTTATAACCTTATTATATAGTTTTAGGGTATAACTAAATTTAATTTATTATTAAACTATTTATATACGATAGCGATAAGATATTATATTTATAAAAATACTTTTACTTTAGGTATAATCTATATAAATATTTAAAATATATTATTAAATAATATATCTAGGTAAATTTAGCTAGCGCCGATTTAAGAAAAAAAGAATTCGATATTACTATTATATTATACGAAAGATTTAATTATTATCGGAATTATTAGAAGAAGACGAAGTCTCTTTAATATTATCTTTAAGAATATTATCTTCCTCGGGACTCTTTAGGTCCCGTTTATATTAACGGAAACTTTTAATCTCTTTTTTAAAAACGTTATTCATCGCCTTTAATTCCTTAATATATTAATTCGCCGCCGTTAATTAATTCTATAAGTTAACGATAATAGTAGGAGTTTACTTATTAGTTATTATTATCTTATTATATACTTTACGCTACTAGGTAATTTCTTTATTTATTAATTTATATTTATATTCTTCTTTAGGAGTCCTATTACCGTTATAAATATATTAATATATAAACCTCTTTACCTTCCGTTAAAAAGGTTTAGGGATTTATTATTATTAATATATATCGTTTTAGAGTTTACGGTTATAATTTACCTTTATATAATAATCGATTCTATAGCGATTAATATAATAGAGCGTATAAGAAGGGGACGTACCTCGAATATAATTATTATTAAAATTATAGAAGTAGACCCGGTAAGGGAGCGACGAAGTATAATAAATTACTATTATAATTAATATTACATCGGTAAGTCCGGAAAAATAGTTCTATAAAATCGCTACTCAATCGGTGTAAAATGCGCATTTTGCAGCCTTGGTAAGTCTTGGCGCCAAGATTTTTAAGTTAGAGTTAAGGTCTGCGCGGGAGCGTTAAACTTAATCCTAAAAGTAACTTTATAGCCCTATAGGGCAACGCTAGTAAAAATATAATTAAAAATTCGGAATCTAGGCTAAAAATAGATTTAGTAAGATATTTATATTCTTATACAGGGGCCCTAATCTAGATACTTTTAAAAGTTAAAGTCAAAAAAAAAAGTTACTAAATCGGTGTAATATCGGTGTATAATGTGCTTAGAATGCGGGATATAAGTAGATACGCATTTCTAGTATTTTATACAATTTCGGTATAAAATACGCAAAAATCGGGGTTTCTTAAGTTACCGATATACGTAGTCGCGCTAATAGCGGACTAGTTATATTTACTAGTATATTTATAACTAAAATAATTAATATAAATAAACTAATACTATCGGTGAGTAAGAGTTATTTATAGAGTTAGAAGAAAACTATATATAACGAGAGTATTATCTATATATTAATTATAATACTAGAATACTATTATAAAGCTAGAGTAATAATATATAAAAAAGACTAAAGGAATTATAAAGAGAGAAAGTAAATAAGCGAGCGAGTTTATTTTAATAATAAACCGTCGCGCTAAATACCTTATTATTATTATACGTCGATACGCGCCTCCGCTCCGCTACCTCGTTTTTATTAATAGATATAATCGTTACTATAGTAATTATATTATTACTAATCTCCCGGTATAATATTAAGGCTATACCGATTATATATAATACTTTACTACTAGTATTTTTATAGTATAGTAGAAGTATATAGTAAGGGTAGTTACCGTTATTTCGCTACTAGTACTATAGATATTATAGGAATAATTTAATATACTATATTTACTATAAGTACTTTAAGCGCTATAGGAACGATAGTATATATTATTTCGCTCTATTATTATTATATATAATAGTATTATAGGGACGAAAGAAATATTACTCGGTTAACTACTATTATTATATAATAGCGCTATAGGGATAACTTTATGAATATACTATTTATTTACTATTTATATTATTATATAATAGAGGTAGTATAGTAGTATTACTCTTCTATTACTAGTATTATTTAATAGTACTATAGGACTAGTTTCGTATCGCTCTATAACTGGTACTATATAGCGCTATAGGACCGATAGTGTAAATAGGAAAACCCTTTTTCCTTATTCTCTTATAGGGTTAAAGATTTTTTAACGAGCTTCGATTAATTTAACTAAATACTATTCCGTGACTAGTATTATATAATAGTATTATAGGATTAGGTACGCAGCCTTATATTTAGGTTATTATATAATAATATTATTATATTAAATAACTCTTTTCCCTTATTTCTCTTAAGGGGTTTAAAGGTTTTTTAATAAATATTTTTAATTGAAATATTTAGGTACCTAGGGATTAAGGCCTAAAGAAGAAAGTAATTATAAAGTAATAATATATTATATATACCTACGCCCCGCTAAAGGCGTTAATATATTATATATACCTACGCCTCATTACCTCTATAATATTATTATTTATCGATACGGGGTTCTAGCTTTAGTATCGCGGGGTTCTAACTCTTAATAATTCTATATCGAGTTAATATTCCCCCGTTTTATTAGAATCCTTAGAGATTAATTCTACTATTAAATCTAGGATTTAAAAATTATTTAATAATGAACCCCGTAACTACTTTACGTCTTTTATATTATTACTAAGCCGCTAGCTCTACGCTAGCGGCTATAAATATTATAATATGAGTATATTTACTCTAATAAAAAGGCCGTAGTAATATATTTAATAAATATAATAAATAGGGCGCGTTAATTACAATATCCCTTTTTAGAAATTTAATAAATATTAAAGACCCTAAATTAAGAGACTTTATTATTTTTAAGAACTAAAATACTCTTATATTAAGAAACTTCCCTAACTACTTTAATTTTATATATAAGAAATAAATTATTCGATCGGATCCGCCCGCTTTAAATATTTTATTCTACTTTTTATTATTTAGAGCTAGATACTTCTCTTTATTTATAAATATATCTTTATATATAAATCTCTTATATTATAATTAAAATTTATAAAACTCTTTCGTTTAATTATCTTCCGATTAACTCTCTTAAATATAAATAGTTAAAAGATCCGTTATTTTCTAGCCCCTTTTTTATATAAGATTATAAATCGATTATAATTTTTAAATATGAGTATAAAGACTTTATTTATTATTTTTTCGAGGTTATTATCTTTACTACTTTAACGAGGAAAGATAAGAGATAAATAATAAAAAATAATAAAAAATAATTAACGTTTCCGATTTAGACGACGATAACGAAAGAGGAAAGAACGATAATAACGAGTTAAAGGAGGAGGTAAACTATATAAAAAGAAGAGGAAATAATAATAATAACGAATTAAAGGGGGAGGAGTCTAAATTCGAGTATACTAAAAAAAAATAAAAGTATATTCTTCGTATTTTAATAAAGTAAATAAAGATATAGGACGAAAGAAAATTAAAAAAAAGTATTAATTAAATATATTTAATTAATTATAATTTAATTTATATTTACGTTAGTCGTATCTAGTAATACCGATTAATACTCTTAATATTATCGTTATATTAATAATATAATTATAGTAGTATTATTTATAAATTTAAATACCTTAAACCTAGTTTTTAAATATAAAATATAAGATACCTTTAAACCGGATTTTATATAAATTATATATAATTATACCTAACTAGGCTTTTTATAGTAAATTATTAAAATCGTAAATAAATAAAATAATTAAAGTAATAATATATCTATTAATAAAGAATACTAGAAGGATCGTTAAAGTAAATTAATAAATTATTAAAAATTAAATATTAAAAAACCTAATACTCTCCCTAATTAGAATTAAAGTAGATAAAGAATATAATATAAATAATAAAAGACGAAGCTTAGAATATATATAAGAAAATTATAAATACGCGAGACGAGGCGAAGGGTAGATTTAGAAATATTAATAATAAATTATTAAAAGGAATAAGTAGTTTCTGCGCTATATTAATAATTATAATTAATTAAATTAAAATAGTAAATACGTTCGTACGACTATGATTTTTATTTTTATTTATTAATATAAAAGGAGGTAGAAGAGATTTTGATACGGTTATATTAATTTTACTATACTAGGTTAGTTCCTTAGTATCGAAGGCTATTTACTATTCTAGTTCGTTAGTAACGAACAACTAGTTAATTAATAAACTATTACTACTTTATAGAATATGACCTTATTAATTAGTAGTAACGGTATTTATATATTCTAATAAACGCTATACTACGCCTACTAGACGTTCGATCTACTAGCTATATAGTAGTATTAATAGTCGAATTAAAATTATTCGATAACGTCCTTTTATCCGTACCCCGTCTCCTTTATTAATTCGTTTCGGTAGAATAGAATATAACTTATACGATAATCTCGTTAGAATAGAATACTACTTCTTTCTTCTTTACCGAAGTAGATAGCTTTACTATACTAAAGCCTATTACGATAATACTAAGACTATAAATATTATACTTCGGTATATTATACCTAATTATCTAGTATAATTATAGAAGCCTTCCGCTATAACGTACTAATCTATTAAAGTAAATATTACTATAATTACGTTTTCGGCTTTAGCGAATCTATTATATAATTCGCCTAGAACTATATTATACCTTTAATAAAATTAATTAAATATCGATTTTCTTTAAAGGGGAGAAGCGCTATTAAAATAATCTAAAATCGTACTAGACTTAACTCTATTTAAGTCTTTATATATTATTATTTCTTATATAAATTCTATATATAGTTATTCGTTACGTTCTATCTATTTATAGGAGTATTAAGCGTTTTATTTTTAAAGTCGAAAAAGTAAATAAAAATTAATTCGTCTTTAATAAAAGTAAATTATAAAGAATTATTAATTTATTAACCCTTAATTTTCTTATTTCTATAAAATTATTATTATAATATCTAGTAATATCGCTAGCCGTAATACCGTAGTCTTAGTATTCTAGCTCGACGAATTTATATAATCGGGCCACGCTTTCGCCGGCGAGGTTAACGATATTACTCGTTATATTATTAATTATTTTATTCGGCGGAAATTCCGGTTTATTTAACCCCTTCGTAGTCTTAATCCTTAAAAGTAACGAGTATAATTAAAGTCTACTAAGGTACCGAGCTAGCTAAACGATTAAGTTATTAATATTACTATTTTCTATACCGTTATAATACGTTTCTAAACTAGTATTTAAGCGACTCGATAATCTCTTAAAGTACCGGTATTAACTAGGAATATACCTCCTTTATCTCTACCGAACTCTAGGTAAACGCCTTCTTCGTTATTATTATATTTGATATCGTTATTAAGATATTCTATTAAATAGACCTCCGTAGAAGAAATAATCTACTAAAGACCCCTCGGATCTAATTAATAACCGTAGTAATCCTCGACTATAACGAACGCGGGCTTTAATAAAATATAGTTTATAAAATTTCGTAATTTTATTATAAACTTTATAGCGGTATCTCCCGAAGACTCTTTTAAATTACTAGGACCCTAAGACCTATAAAGTCCTTAAGGCGATAATACTATTTCTATTATATCGAAGTAGAATATAATTAACCTCGGATTCTTCGACTCTATATATAATACTAAATCTACTAGTATAGGGTTTAGTCTCGAGTATACTAGTAAAGAAATTTATTTCCGCGATATATATCTCTTTATCGAGCGAGTTAAGGACCTAGTAATTATTAAAAATATTATAATATATAAAAATCTCTAGACTTACCTCCGCGGTATTATTTTAAAATAATATACCGCTAAGCTTTTAGATACTAAGAAGAGACTATCGAAATATAGCGCTATTAATATTAATATTACGGAATAAACTTAGTTATTAACGGGAAGGTTTAAGGAGCCTTCGAATATAATTATTAATATTATCTTTAGAGAATATTACTTTATAAAAGATATTAATAGCCGTCGTAAACCGCGTAAATATATATAGAAGATTTTAAGGTCTATTAAGGATACGGGAATATCACTATTATAAAATTAATTTAATATTATTTATAACGGAATTAACCTTAAGTTACGGCGTGATATTAAAAGGCTCGAGAATAATATTATTATTAATAACTTTCTAAAGAGCCTCGATAACTATAAATATAAGTAGTAGGCTCTAGTATCTAGAAAGTTAAATAAATAAAATCGATCGGTTCCGCCGAACCGTAGTAATAATAATATTAGTAATAGCTACGGACAGTGTTAACTTTAATAGTATAATTAATATTAAAATTTTCGTTAACTTTTTATTCCTTATTATCCTACCGAAGGCTTCGGTAGAGGTTATAGATCTTTATATAACGACGCACCTCTTTATAGAAGTAATAATACTTTTTACGGAAGTAATTTATATAGGCCTTTTTCATCTTCTTCGTCTTCCTTTCAGCCTTAATAAAATAATATTAACTAGTAATAATAATAGAATTCTAATTATTTATAATCTCCCGGAAGATAACTATAAATTATAAACGGAAGTTTAAATCTATTACTTAATTAGAAGATATTCTCTTCTAGGTTTTAAAATTAAGACTCCGGAGTAGGAAGAAGTTTTAATAGGAATTCTTTTAAGAAGCCCTTTTCGACCTAAAGAGCCTATTATACTAAAGACTAGGAAACTATTAAGAACGTCGGTTACGAAGAATAGTCTATAGAATCCTTCCGCTAGACCGAAGGCCTTTATAACGATAACTAGGGTAACTACTATAGTAGTAACGAAGATACTTTCTACTAAGGTACTATATAGGCTAACGAATATATTAATAATATTATTCATTCGGAAGAACCTTAAGATAAAATAGTTAATAGTTTTTTTATTAATTAAGATCGTGTTATTAAAATAGTCGATATTATTAGTAAAATAGTATATTGTTTATATAAGTAGTCCTTCTCTTTAAATAATAAATTATATATATATATCCGGCTTTACCGAATTCCTATTTTATTAGAGTTTATTATATCTTCCGCTTTATTAATTTCTATCCTACTAAAGACTACTTTCTCGGCGAAATAAATAATTAAATCGATATCTACTAATAAACCTACCCGCGGATATATATTTCGTAGTTACCGCTATATTATTATCGAGGTTTTAGTAGACCTAGATAGTTAACTCTACGAATTTTACTTCGATACTAGATATATTATAAACTTTATAAACCGGTAGTTTTTAACGAAGTTTATAAAATTTAACTTATAAGTCGAGATCCGTAAAATACCTACTACTATAAAAGTCCGTAGTTTAGGATCAAATAATTATAATATTAATGAATTCGTTATTATCCCTATATATATTCTTAATAAGGACGGAAAGATCGCCTTAATTACTAGAGAATTATATATCGTCGATAACCTATCTCTTAAGGTTTTAATAGGTATCGATATTATAAAGTTAAAAGGAATTATAATTAATACCGGTAAAGATCTCGTTATTATTATATTATATAATAACCTTTAAGTTCCTATTTCTATAATTATAAAAGATACTAGAATAAATACTATTATAGTTAATAAATTCCGCTATACTGTACTAGTATATTTAGATATAGTTATTATAGTTAAGTCTATAAAATCGGATTTACTTTAAGATTTTAATTTACTATTTAAACCTTCTTAGCTTAATATACTAATAGTAACTACTTATATCGTTAACTATAATATAGATAGAATCATAGTTCGGAATAATATCGATTTATTAGTAATTATTAACCGGTACACTAGATTAGGTAAAGTTATTAAATATAAAGTAACTAGGTATTTCTAGATTAATTTCTTTAATATTAATTTAGTTATAAAACCGCTTAAAGCTTTAGTGTCGAAACTTTTTATTAAATCCTACTTTAAAGCCGGTCTTATTATAGTAGTAGTTTTTAATATAATAATAACTCCCTATATATTTAATTCGATAATATCGAGTATTATTTATCTAAGTCTTATAATTTCTAATTTAATAATTACTTTATTAAATTTATCTTCTACGAACCTCTTTTAAAACGTATTATTAAAATATATTTTATAAAAAGCTTCCGTAGCGCCGAAGTAAATATTATTAAAACCTTCGGTAGTACCGAACGTCTTATCTTAACTAGAGATATTATACCCTATAAATACTACGATCTACGAGAACGATACTTTAACCTTTATAATTACCGACGTCGTCGATTCGTTTCTAGATTTATAGAAAGATACTAGAAATATAGCGAATATCCCGGAATCTAAATAAATAAAGATTCTTTTTATCGATAATTAAAGAGAGTTTTATAAAGTTAATTAAATTTATATTTATCCGCTAGGGAAGTATAATAAAGAAGTTATCGATAACGCTTTCGATAAACTATACTAGTAGGGCCGAATAGAATAAATAATTATAACGATACTATTTTCTTTCTTTTATTTCGTAATATAGAAAGATACCGCCTCCGGTTTTAAAAGATATATAGTTATTAATATTAAAGCCCTTAATAAAATTATAATATTTAATATATATCCGGTCCCTATTTAAGCTAAGATTTTAGTACTTTTATTAAATATTATATATATTTCGATTATTAACGTAGTAGCCTTCTTCTATTAATAGTAGGTAAAATAATATTATCGATACTACTTTACGATAGCGACGTACCGTGGTTAAGAAACTTTTAACGTACTAGTAATAGGGTACCGAAACTCTCCGGCCTATATTTAATATATAATTAACTATATATTTCGGCCGTACCGAAAATTCTACTATATATACGTCGATAATATCGTTATCTTTTCTGCTTTATTAGTAGAGTACGTCGAATATTTAATACTAGTATTCTAAGTATTATTAGATATAAATATTTCTATTTCTATTAAAAAGTCCTTCCTTAACTATCCTTCCGCCTAGTTATTAAATTAATATATTAATACTCTAGGTCTTACTATAACTAAGAATAAGTTAGTAGTTATATAGAATTTTTAATTTCCCTAGATACTATAAATACTAGAGTAGTACCTTAGAATAACGGGTTACTTAAAGTAGTATATTCTATATTATATAATAATAATTAAGTCTTTATAAGACCGTAAAACGTTATTAAATTAATATTATCGGAACGGTAGGAGTATTTAGAGTAATACTCGTAAATCGGCGGCGAGGAGATCTCTCGTCGATATATTTATACCGGCGGAGCTTAACGCCTATAAATATTTATAGGAGCTCTTCGCTAGTTTTATTATACTATATTATACTAATTTAAAGAGACCGTTATTTATCGATCTAGATACTAGTAAGAAGTAGGGATTCGGTATATATATATATTACGTCTAGGACGACGATACTACGGAAGTACCGAAATAGAAATTAATATAATTTATCCTATTTTTATTAAGGTAGCTGACTTCTATTAAGATAAAGTATTTATTAAATAACCGAACTAGAAATAACTAATATCGTTTAGGTTATAAAGAAGATTCGATATTTTATTAAAATAATTAATAATACTATAATTATTTATACCGATTATACCTCTATTATAAATATAGTATAGTAGACTTCTATAAATACTACCTCTATTAAGAAGTTAAATCTGAGATTAATCTATATATCCGAATATTTATAAAGGTTTCGAATTAAATTAAAATATAAATTTAATAAAGCGAATATTGTCCTAGATACTCTATTATATCTTATTAATCGTTTATACCGCCTAGAAATAAACGAGTTAATCCTTAATATATTATCGGCTTTTCTAGTTAGTATTATCGCCGTTAACGATGATTTTAAAGGTCGTATATATAGTAGTTACGAAGTAGAAATACGCTAGGTTAGGATTATAACTACGGTAGTAAAAAACGTTACACTCGGTAAGAATACGGTTAAACTACTATATAAACTTATTAATAGTCTACTTTACTTCGACGATATCGAATATAGGTATAGACTTCGCTTATATTTACCGACCACTCTAGAATATAAGGTATTCTAGAAAGTATATAATAATATAAAGTACCTTAACTACGCTAGGACCTATAAAAAACTCGTAAATAACGTCTATATATTTAATATATCGACGAAACTATATAAATACCTTAGATACTACCTCTACTATTAATTATACTAGATACTAAAATATTAACTATATAGATCGCTATAACCGATCTATTTACCTACTAGGTTATTCTATATAATAACTATCGACTTTATTCTAGTATTACTAAAGACTTCTATAGAGGAGGATTATATTATATCTATTATATATAAATTTAGTAAAGTAGTAATATTAATTACGGGTTAAATAGACTAAAGCGGGCCTTAATAGGCCTACCGGTTATTAACTCGACTACTCTTATTAAATTAGGGTCTACTAGCCGCTATTATCTCTAATCGAGACCGTCGGTTCGTCGGTTAATTATAAAAGTAGATTATAAATAAATTTAAAGTCGATATATTATATTTAACTACTTATTACTTTTAAATTAATAGTTAGTCCGAAAAGTTAAATAAGATTATCGAGATCGTATTATACTATTTCCTTTTTATAGTTAATTATAATAAATAACTAGTAGTACTACCGTAGTTATCCGCGGCGCTAAATAATTTTATTAAATATAATAGTATACGCCTAGTACCGATAAAGGTCCTATACGACTTTAAGATTAAGGAACTACTAGATTTACTACGAATCGATAATCTTAACTTTAATAATCTTAAAGTAGTTAATATCTTAACTATTTTTATTAAAGTTTTTCGGGATATTAAATCCCCTAGCCTAGGAATACGTTACGGTATTATAAAAACTTTCCGAGAAGGTATTTTCTCTACTACCGTCTACCGCCCTAAATATATTAATATTTAAGATATTATTATTTTTACTTTAATCTATATAAAAGAGTAATACGATATCTATTATAAGTTAATATTCTTTAAGGTTAATAATTTAGTATATTTATACTTATACCGCGGATATTAAATAACTAGTATACTCTCGAAGAAAATAAAGTAATAATTTATAGGCCCGTTCGAGGTTATTAAACGAATTAGGAGGTTTACGTACCGCCTAAAACTACTCTTTACTATAATTATCTATAATATAATCTCGGTAGTTTACCTCGAACTAGCGATAATACCTAATATAAATCCTTACGGTAGATACGCTATAATGCCGCTACACATTATAGTCGATAACGAGGACGAATAAGAGATAGAGAAGTTATTATATAAATAATAACGTTGATTCGGGAGGGTAAAGAGCGCTACTTTATAGTATCTTATTCGTTAGAAAAATTATAGGCCCGAAGACGATAAATAAATATTTATAAAGTAATTATAATATATACCTAGTATTATTAGGGAGTATAAGGAGGTTTATAGCCAGTTTATTAATATAATATAAATAGTTATTCGGCTTAAACGAAGTTATCTACTATAATAATTTCGGTTTAATAAAATTCTATTTATACTAGCGCTTCCTTTTAACTACTACGCTCTAAATATTATATAGTTACACTATCGGGGCGATGGCTTTATTTATTTTAATAGTAACTAATATAGTTATACCGATTTTACTATACTAGGTTAGTTCTTTAATATCGAAGGCTATTTACTATTTTAGTTCGTTAATAACGAATAACTAGTTAATTAATAAATTATTACTACTTTATAGAATATAACCTTATTAAATTTCTTAGACTAATTATATTATAGGACGTATATAAAGATCGAAGGATAAAGGTATAATATATATAAAGTAATTATATTAAATATTATTTACCTATATTTATACCGAAAAATTATATTATAATTAAATCGAGTAGTATAACTTTATCCTTATATATAATAAATGAAGAAATCTATTAAGAACTACGAAACTTTATTATATAAATATAATTAATTAAAAAGGTCTTTATTTTATAAATATTCTAGTTAATCTCTTTACTTTATAATATTTATTAGTCCGCTTTATTATTATCGTTATTCGTTCTTCCTTTACTTTTAATTTTACTTTTATTAACCTCGTTTTCCTCTATCGTATCTTTCGCCCTAAATTTATTTTTTAATTTTTATAAAAATTATCCCTAAAATCTTCCTCGCTTAAGTATAAAACTATATTTAATTAATTATACTTTATAGATTTCTTATCCCGAACTATCTAGAAGTTAAAATTATAATGGCCGAAAAGATAAAAACCGTAAATTATTATATTATAATAATTAAACTCGAAGCCTTTTTTATTTTAACTCCTCTTTCTTTTAATTAAGAACCTAGTTATTAATATATAAATACGTCGTAGAATAACGACTCTATTAAGGGCTCTAAATTTACTTTAAATTTAAAGTTTATAAAATAAAAACGTATATTATAAAAGTACCCTTTAACTATTAAAGTAACTATAGAAGAGATCCTTATTAACGCGAATAAACTTCTTAATATACGAGTAACTAGCGCTATACGAAGGTAGAAAGAATAAAAGAATATACTCGGGTAAATTTATTTTTAATTATTTCTCTAATCTTTAGTTTAAATATCTCGTTATAAAAAGAAGAGCTTAATTAATCTTTATAATATTTATAATAATTTAAAGCCCGTTTATTCTATTAATATTTAATATATAAACTCTAAGTCTAGAGAGCTCGAAAGGATAATCCGTTATTACTTTTATAATATTTAATAAATCCCGTCTTTTATTTCTGCGCCTAGTTATTAATATCCGTTACTATATAGTTAACCCTCGAATATACCTCTACTAAATTATTAATTCCTTTATATTAATTTTTATCCTCCTCGAATATCTTTTACTAGGTCTTTTAATCCTAGTATAGTTATTAATACCGAAGTCCGTAAAAATAAAAACGGAGGATTTCCGATAAAATCGATTATCGAAATTAACTTTAACGAGGAAAACTAGTTTTAATTAACTCGTTACCGGCGCCTAGCTCTTTAACTAACTCGTTATTAATATATTTTTATAATTTTTTATAATAATAATAAAGACGCCCTTTAATAAATTTCTACTACGCGACGAAGGCGCCTCGTTATACTCTTAAGCCTTAATACCTAAATATTTCTAACTCTAGGTTCGAATATTAAAGACTTCGATTATTATTATAAAACCTAAATATAATCTAGTAATATAATTTTAATTTAATATAATATTCCTTAAATCTTTTCTTAGGTATATATTAATATTCGAATTAAATATAATAACGGACGAGGACTTAAACGTAATAGAATTAAATTACGTAAAGAAAATTATAGTATAATAATTTATAAAAAGAATATTAAGATTATAGGCGACCTCGGTCTATATTAATTTAAATAATATATATTAAATAACGATAAAAGCGAGGACGAGTTATAGGTTATAATACGAGAAGACGAGATAAAGTATTCGGAGGAAAGAGATCTCGAAATTAAATAAATTAATAAATTACCTAAAGATAAAGAACCTAAATAAATTATTAATCGAAATAAAATTCCTCGAAAAGAAGACCCTTCGGATTTAGTACTATATAAATAATATAATATTATTAATTATATCTTTCTTTACGTAAATACTTAAACCGATCGGGTAAACTTAATAAAAAACGGAGTATTACGATTATTTAACCGAGTTTTTTTAATAAATATTAAATTCGATTTTAAACTCTTAGATTATATTAAGAAGACGGGAGAGCTAGGCTATAATAGTATATAAATAACTACGACGATAATTATAGTTTATATTTATTAATATAATATTAATAAACCTAAATTAGAGACGTAAAAATAGTAGAGTATAAGAGTATAAAAGCTGGTATAAAATACGGGTAAAATAATTATATAAAATAATTATAATATCTAAGGCCGTTTATCGGTAAATCTTAAAAACTCCTATTAAAACCTTAGTTACCGACCGCGTGGATAGGGCTAGTAGTGTCCTACTAGTAACTTTTATTAAGAAAAGTTATTAATAAGACGTTATTAGTAGCCCTAATTTACGGATAAAACTACTAGTGTTCTATTAATAGATTTAATAAATTAGGGGTCCAGGTAGGTAACTTTTAATAAATTTAATAAATCGGGGGTCCGGGTAGTATCTTATTAATAACTCCGAGTTAATTTTAGTAAGATTAGTAACTTTAATAATTTATATATATTATTAATATACTAATAGTAGCTAGCCCTATTATAGGGCTGAAATAAATAAAGTTCTATAATTATTACTATTAACGGTAGCGACCTCTAGCGACGACTATTAACGCCAGCGACCTACTAGGCCCGGAATAATAAATTTTAATGAAAGTTCTCGCGGGGGCGTCACCCGGGTATATCCGGGGAGTTTATATATATAAATACTATACTATTTCGTATACCATGGCGTATACCTTAGCGTATACTATAATTATGTATACTATAAGGGGCTTTCGTCTAATGTTTTAAGGACTACTACGAGGGGCGTATATTATATACTATTCAAAATACCTTTACATATACCGTTCGTATATTATTTAATAGTATACGTAAGCTGCGCACGCTATTACGTATATTATAGGGTATACTATGACTTATACTATAACCTATACTATAGCGCATATAAATACGCATATAAATACGTATACTATAGGGTATATAATGGGCCTATTCGTTTAATATTTAAATTATTAACGATTTATCGAGTTATTAAACCTATTGAACCTACTAATAATAAATACTATTTATTAAAAGTAACGTGCCCGGACCCCCGATTTACTAATCCTATTAATCCTTATATTAGTATTTAATATAGAGTTTTAATATAAACCCGTAGACGGCTTTCTAATAAAGCTAATAATATTTAAAGTATATTAATATTTACTTTTGAGATTTACCGATACTAGCGTAGAGTTAGCGGTTTATTAATAATATAAAAGACGTAAAGTAGTTACGGGGTTTATTATTAAATAGTTTTTAAATCTTAAATTTAATAATAGAATTAATCTCTAAGGATTTTAATAATACGGGGGAATATTAACTCGATATAAAATTATTAAAAATTAGAACCCCGCGATACTAAGGCTAGAACCCCGTATCGATAAATAATAATATTATAGAGGTAGCGGGGCGTAGGTATATATAATATATTAACGTCTTTAACGGGGCGTAGGTATATATAATATATTATTATTTTATAATTATTTCTTTCTTTAGGCCCTAGTCCCTAGGTACCTAAATATTTAAATTAAAAAATATTTATTAAAAAACCTTTAAACCCTTAAAGAGAAATAAAGAGAAAAAGTTATTTAATATAACGGCGTTACTATAGTAGTAACCTAAATATAAGACTGCGCACTTAATCCTATAATATATATAGTATTAATCACGGAATAATATTTAGTTAATTAATCGAAACTCGTTAAAAAACTTTTAACCCTATAAGAGAATAAGGAAAAAGAGTCTTCCTATTTATACTATCGGTCCTATAGCGCTATATAGACTAGTTACGGAGCGACACGAAACTAGTTTTATAGTATTATTAAATAGTATTAGTAATAGAAAAGTAATACTATTATACTACCTCTACTATATAGTAATATAAATAATAAACGAATAATATATTTATAAAGCTGTCCTTATAGCGCTATTATATAATAATAGTAGTTAATTAAATAATATTACTTTCGTCCTTATAGTACTATTATATATAATAGTAGTAGAGCGAAATAGTATATACTATTATTCCTATAACGCTTATAGTACTTGTAGTAAATATAGTATATTAAATTATTCCTATAGTATTTATAGTATTAGTAACGGAATAACGGTGGCTACCTTTATTATATACTTTTATTATACTATAAAAATATTAATAATAAAATACTATATATAATTAATATAGTTTTAATATTATACCGGGAGATTAGTAATAATATAATTACTATAATAACGGTTATATCTATTAATAAAAATAAAGTAGCGGAGCGGAGGCGCGTATTAATATATAATAATAATAAAGTATTTAGCGCGACGGTTTATTATTAAAATAAACTCGCTCGTTTATTAATTTTCTCTTTTCGTAATTTCTTTAATTTTTTTTATATATTATTACTCTAGCTTTATAATAACGTTCTAGTATTATAACTAATATATAAATAATACTCTCGTTATATATAACTTTATTCTAACTCTATAAGTAGCTCTTATTTACTAATAATATTAATTTATTTATATTAATATAATTTAGTTATAAATATACTAGTAAATATAACTAGTCCGCCATTAGCGCGACTACGTAATATTAATTATAATAATAATTTATTATACTTTATAACTCCTTTACCGGGTTTACTTTTACTAGTTTAATAATAATTATATTCGAGGTACGTCCCCTCTTTATATATTTTATTATATTAATCGCTACGGAATCGACTATTACGTAAAAGTAAATTATAACCGTAAACTTTAAAGCGATATATATTAATAATAATAAATCCTTATACCTTTCCGAAGGAAAGTAAAGAGGTTTATATATTAATATACCCGTATCGATAATAAAACTCCTAAAGAAGAATATAAAAATAAATTAATAAATAAAGAAATTACCTAGTAGCGTAAAATATATAATAAGATAATAATAATTAATAAGTAAACTCCTATTATAATCGTTAATTTATAGAATTAATTAATAACGGCGAATTAGTATATTAAGAAATTAAAAGCGATAAATAAAGTTCTCGAAAAAAAGACCGAAAGTTTCCGTTAATATAAACGGGATCTAAAGAGTCCCGAGGAAGATAATATCTTTAAAGATTATATTAAAGAGATTATATTTTCTTTTAATAATTCCGATAATAACTAAATCTTTCGTATAATATAATAATAATATTGATTTTTTTTTTCTTAAATCGGCGCTAATTAAGTTTACCTAAATATATTATTTAATAATATATTCTAGGCGTCTATATAAATTATACCTAAAATAAAAATATTTTTATAAATATAATATCTTATCGCTATTATATATAAATAGTTTAATAGTAAATTAAATTTAGTTATACCTTAAAACCGTATAATAAAATTATAAATATAGAGGAGAACGTCCGTTATATAAATATTAATATAAAAATAATAATTTTTACTTTTAATATCGGCTCCGTTTACTCCGTTTTATTATCTTATACGATTAAGTAATCTCTTTAATTATATTTATATATTTATATTTACTACCCGCCTATTTAAAGGCTTTAATTAATTTATTAATATTAATAAACTCTTTATTTAGTAGTTATTAATTATATTCTTCGCCTTAACTAATTTATTTAACTTTATATTAAATACTTTCTTTATTTTTAATTTTATTAATTACCTCTTCTACCTCCTATAATTTATTATTATTAATAAGTTCGAGGGTTTATATAAAAGATTCCGCCGTATTAATATAATCGCGATAATAATATAATTTAAATAACGATATATAAAAGGTATTATAAATTCTCTACGTAGAAAATAGTAATAAACGGTAAATTTATACTCTTATTTTATTAATAATCTTAAAGGGCCTTATAAATTTATAGGATAATTTCTTATTTAAGCGCTTTTACTTTAGGTTCTTTATTACTAGTATAATTAAATCGCTAATTTAATAACTTTATAGTTTATACGTTTTATTATATTATTTAATTTAGTATTCGGTAGCGCTTTAAAAACGCTTTATAACTTTATTCTTTAAAATTCATAATTATCGTATTTTATTATTTATAACTAGTATCTTTTTTTCCCTAGAGTCGTCCTCGACCTCCTAGCGGATTTTAAGATAATAACCGTATATATAGAAAAACGATATCGTTCCGACGATAGTACTCCAATTATTATTAGTTAAGAATTCTACTATAGATAATAATCTAGCCTAATTAATTAATTTATTATTAATAAATATACGTAAATAATACTTTAATACCTAATTTTAATACTTTATCTATTTATCCGTTTAAGGGTAAAAGATAGTATTTAAATATTATTTAATTTTCGAATAAAAATATATAACCGACTAGAAGGCGTTTATAAAAATAGAGCCTCTATTACTAATAATACTATTAGGTATATTATAACGATAAATAATTTTAAAATAAAATACTTCCGTTAACCTTTAAATAGTATTAATTTTAATAATTATAAATATATACCTAATTATTTTAATAACTCGATTTATAACGATAAAGATAATATTATAAATAGTACCTCTATATTTACTAGGCGGTAAATTAATTATAAAATTCATAGAAATTTCCTTCTATAGTTAAGTAGTAATAGGAAGCGAATTTAATTTATTATATAAACGATATCGCGGCGCCTTCGTCCGCTAATATATATCGTAAATTTTAGTATAATTCGTAATTTACTTTAGGCTACCCTCCTAGAAAAAATTTCGGGTAAATAATTTATACGACTTTATAATACCAAAATAACCTATTATATTATATAGGCGATATCGCGGCGCCTTCGTCCACTAATATATATCGTAAATTTTAATATAATTCGTAATTTACTTTAGACTGCCCTCTTAGAAAAAATTTCGGGTAAATAATTTATACGACTTTATAATACCAAAATAACCTATTAAAGGATTATTATAATATCGGTAAATCTTAAAAGTAAATATTAGTATACTCTAAGTGTTATTAGTTTTATTAGAAAGCCGTCTACGGGTTTACGCTAAAACTCTATATTAAATATTAATATAAGAATTAATAGGATCAATAAGTCGGGGGTCCGGGTATATTATTTTTAGTAAATAATATTTACTATTAATAGGTTCAGTAGGTTTAATAACTCGATAAATTATTAGTAATTTAAATATTAGACGAATAGGCCCATTATATACCCTATAGTATACGTATTTATATACGCATTTATATGCGCTATAGTATGGGTTATAGTATAGGTTATAGTATACTTTTATAGTATATATAATAGCGTGCGTAGTTTACGTATACTATTAAATAATATACGAACGATATACGTAAAGGTATTTTAAATAGTATACGATATATACCCCTCGTAGTAGCCTCTAAAATATTAGACGAAAGCCCTCTATAGTATACGTAATTATAATATACGCTAAGGTATACGCCATAGTATACGAAATAGTATAATATTTATATATATATACTCCCCGGATATACCCGGGTGACGCCCCCGTAAGAACTTTTATTAAAATTTATTATTCCGGGCCCGGTAGGTCGCTAGTGTTAATAGTCGTCGCTAGGGGTCGCTACTATTAATAGCGACGATTATAAAACTTTATTTATTTTAGCCTTATAATAGGGCTAGTTACTATTAATATATTAATAATATATATAAATTACTAAAGTTACTAATCCTATTAAAATTAACCCGGAGTTATTAATAGGATATTACCTAGACCCCCGATTTATTAAATTTATTAAAAGTTACCTACCCGGACCCCTAATTTACTAAATTTACTAATAGGACGCTAGTAGTTTTATCCGTAAATTAGGGCTACTAGTAGCGTCCTATTAACCCTATCCGCGCGGTCGGTAACTAGGGTTTTAGTAGGAGTTTTTGAGATTTACCGATGAATATTTCTTTATAAACTCTTCCTTTAGAACTTTATCCCTTAATATATAAAGACGACCGTTATATTTTAATAGTTTTTTCGAGTCTATAATTTATATTTTATTCTTTATATAACGACGGTTCTTTAATATATTCGCTCTAGTTCGAAAAGAGTTTATTTAATTATTATAAATTTATATTTCCCGAATTAGTGTTTTAATAGGCCTTTTAGGATTATTATATATAATTTCAAATATTATTATAATATCCCGTTTTAAAATTACTACTTTTAACTCTATAATTTAAAAAGTAGAGGTTATAGTTATTTTTACTTTTTTATTTCTTTCCGATAATTAACTACTAGTCTAAAGAGTAATTTTATTCTAAAGTATTAATAATAATTTAATATTTAACGGCGATACTCTCTTATAATTAAAGCGCCGCGATAATATATTAATAAAATTTAATTTTCTAGCCCGATAAAAGATTTTAAAGTTATAAATAATTAATTTAAATACTTAACGAGCCTATTTAAAATTAACTCCTTCTACTTTATAAAATCTTTTAAATTATTATAATTAATTTAGATTTTAATATAATAGGGGCTACTTTTTAAATAGTATCGCTATTATTTTATTACTACTATAATAACGAGTAATTCTTAATTATAAATCTTATAATTTTATTTTAAAGAATTTAATTTCCGCGACTAGAATACTATAAAGCGCTAATAATTATTTTTATTTTATTATAATAATATAAAGTTAAAGTTAAAGTTAAAAGTATCTATCTTTCTATATAATTATTTAATTAGATTATAATAATATAGAAAAGGCGCGTTTACGAATATATCTCGTAAAATTTAAAATACTTCCGTAGCGCCGTCTATTTATTTAAACGGATTTATTTTCTTATTTATTTTACTACCCCTAAATAGGCTAGTAAATAGTATAGTTATATTTAGATAATTATAAATAAATTATTTATAGAAGTTAACGAAACCTAAAAAGATTTATACCTCCCGATAAATTTTCGGTTAAGGTTATTCCTTAATAGTCTTAATATATTCCGGGTTTATAGTTACTTTATTAATAAATATAATAAAACTTAAAAACTCGACCGTTTCGGTATTATATTAATATTTCTTAAGGTTAATAAATAGCTAGAATTAATATAATTATTTAAATATTTACTTAATATACTACTAATACTCCATTAGATTAATACTATAAACTAGGATATTATCTAGAGATATTACGTACGTTATATCTACTAAATTTATAAATATATAATTAATATAAGTTTAAAATATCGCCGGTGCGTTAGCGAGCTTAAAAGGTATAATTAAATATTCGAAATAACTATAACGAGTTCGGAAAATAGTTTTCTATTTATCGTCTTCTTTAATCCGGATCCTATAATAGGTATCCTTTAAATCTAACTTCATAAAGATTTTAAAACTATATAAACGGTCTAATATCTCGGTGATTAAGGGTAATAAATACCGATTTTTTATAATTACTATATTTAAGCCCCGATAATCTATATAAAAATATAGTCTACTATCTTTTTTAAAAATAAAAAGAATAAATACTCTAGTTAAAAAGATTAAATAACGGATCTAGTTTTTATAAAGTAAGGATTTTAAATAACGCCGTAACTCTAATAATTTAATTTAAAATAAATTATAAAGAGGTCTATAAGGCGGTTCTTTATTAATTTCTATTTTAATAATATAATCCCCCTATTTAAAAATAAATAGGGTACTCGCTTTCTCGTTAAAAAAAATATTATAAAACTTTATAAATTCCTTAGGAACCTTTAGGTTAAGAAGTTCTTCCTATTTACTTTATACTATCGTAATATATACGACCGCGAATAGATTCGGTTTATTTTTAAAACTATTAGTGAATTTAGCCGGTTTCTTAATTTATAAATTACTAGAATTAATTTTAAACCGTTATTAATCCGCTTTAAAATCGATTAATATTTTTAATTAATATAATTTAGGTATACCTAATATAATATTTAAATCTTTAAAATTTATAGTATAGAATAGAGTATTATATTTACGCCTTTAACCTTAATTATCGATTATTTAATAATTTAATTAATACGCGCTATAGTAATATATACTTTACTCGTTAATTACTTTAGTTAATAATAAAGTAGTATTATAAAGTTCTAAATCGTTTTTAACGACGAATTATTATAAAATTAAATTAATTTATACTCTAGAGTTAATTAAAGTAATAAATTATTTAACTTTATTTTAAAGAGTGATCCAATCTTTAAAAAGAATAAAAAGGTATAACTTTATTAATACTTTTTCTTACTTTTCTTCCGAGGCGTAAATTAGGTTTAATCGTTTTTTACTAATACCGCGCCGACGTATATAACTAATTTATTTATATCGGGATATCTAGGCTTAATATAACTTTCTATTCTATAATAATAATAGATAATTTTATTATATAAAGAATTAATAGTATTAATTTTATATTTATTACCCTTTTTTTTTAAATATATTTATTTAGCGCTATCGCCGGTATTAAATTTAATAATTCGGTTTATTATAAATTTTCCTTTATTAGAGTTTTTTAGTTAGGAACCCGAATTAGAATTAAAGTTATTTATTAACTATATATACTTTAGATTCTTTTTTTATATAATAATTTAAATAAGAATTTCTTCCCTTTAAATAAATATACTACTAGTATTAAAGATCTTATTTTTAAATTTAAGTTTAAATTTAGTTAAAAAGAAATTTATTTTATACTCTTTTAAAAATAAAAATAGTTAAGCCTTTATTTCTTTAAAGTAAATTTTAAATAACGATACCTTTTAATTAAATTATTATTTAACTTCCTCCTACTTTTTATAAACGAGGAGATAGTAGTTTATTAAATTTATTATTAAATTAAAAAGAAACTTCTTAAAAAAACTAAACGTAATACTAGTTAAATTATATAAATCGTAGTATTTATATTACTACGTTAAAGGGTTACTTTTTAACGAGTCTATATAATATATAATTCTTAAATAGTCGGTAATGAAATACTTAGGACTAATTAAAAGTTTAATATTTATATCGTGGAACTAGTATAAATATTTACCTTCGCTTATACTTTTATAAAAACGTATTTTATTAAGGCGTAGCGTTTTCGCCCTAATAAGAATATCTTTATTAAATATAGTTAAACTTATTATTATTCTACCGGTAGGCGTTATAATTAGGGGACCTTTATTATAAATAATAAATTCCGTTAATACTCCGCTAGTAGATATAGAAATAATAGGATTATATAATTTTAAATTTTAAATTTATAATACCTCTAATTTTTATTATTATTTAAGACGACGATTTTCTTTTTTAATAACTTTAAACTATATATTTAAAGTCTCTTCGGGGGTAATAATATTATTATAGTATAATCTTACTTATCTTAACCTAGCCTAATATATTTTAGATTTAATTTAAATTTAAATTAATTTCCTTATTTCTATCCTAATATAGTCGGGATAGGAAATAAGTAAATACTCCGTATACTAACTTTTATTTAAATAGTAGTTAGTTTTATTTTAATTTTCGTCTTTTATCTTTTATTTTAACCTACTCTTATATTATAACTAGGTTATAATTTAATGAACCTAGCTATTAATTTAATAAATCTTTAGATATTAATCTCGTTCTTTAATATTATAAAAGATTAATTACCTAGTTAATACTCCCTAGTATTAGGATAATTATTATAAAAGATTAATACCTTAACCCCGAAGACCGCGTACGATAGTTCCTCGCCGAAGTTTAGAATAATTTTATTAATTTCTTTAATATTTTCGACTACTTATATATTTAAGCCGAGAGTAATTTCTTATTAAATACTTTATCCTTATCTACGCCTCCTCCTCCTCCTATATTAAATACGTAGTCTTTAATCTATATTATTATTTAGGTAATAATTTAGGTTATATTTATTATAACCTAAATTATACCTTAACCCCCGCTTTAGATATTCGATAAGAATATCTTTAATAATACTATTATTATAGGCCTACGCTCGTCTTCCTCTTTAAATACTTAATAATTTACCCCTTTACGATCTCGAATACTTTTTAAATCCGAAAAGCTCTTAGATATCTCGGAATATAAAAGGGACTAAAATAAATTAGATATTTAAAAGTAAATATTAATATAGCGGATATATATTAATTATAACCGTTACCCTATTAATAGCGATAAGATCGTTTATATAGAATTTAAATTAGTTATCGATAAGAAGGCCTTTAATTTAATAAACTATTATTAAAAGGAGGGTCTTTATATTTTAACTAACTTTATTAATTAACGAAAGAAGTTACGGGAAGTATATAATAATTTATTTAAATAAAAGAATACTCGGAACTATATCTAGGAACTTAAATAAAACTTTATATCTTTTAACGAGTACTTTAACCTCGTTATTTAAAAGAAGGAATATTCTCGAATAAAGAACGAATCCTTAATTAACGTTATGAAATATAATATTAATTATATTACTTAATAGGCCTTTATCTCCTAGAGGAAAGTTAATAATTAACGGTTATATATCTTCGATAAGTATATCCGTATATACTCCGAAATCGATTAAGAACTTTAGTAAATTAAATACCGTTTACCTCGTTAAAGTACTACTTTTACTAAATTAGGATAAATTTTAAGGAGATTTATTATACTTTTACTAACTTCTACCCTTATAGCCCGTTTTATTATAACGAGTATTTTTATCCCCGTTACCGTAGTTCTAACCCTTTTATTTAGAGAGTTAATGAACCTCGATTCTACTTAAATTATTATTAAAGGTAAATTAACGAGAACCCCGGTTATTAAGGTTATCTATAAGAAATAGAGGCTTTATTTTTATTATAAATCGTTTAAATATAATATAAGAGCCTACCTAATTAAACTAGCTAGCCTCCAATCTAGTATTATAATTATTATCGATAACGACGAGAGCGTTATAAAAGGAGTTACTCTAGACGCGGGAAAAGAATAGTCCCGGTATAAAGTCGCGTATTAGGATTATAGGTACCTAGAACCCTATATATACCTTCTTACTTATCGGTTATATCGTTTAATTTATTTTTATTATTAATTAAGTTTTTATTTAAATCTATTATATAGCTTTTTAAAATTAACCCTATTTTTCGTAATAAATATATAATTATTTCTTATTAATTATAAAATAGTTAGTCCCGAATTTAAATTAAAACTTTAATTAATATTAATATATCCGGTTATCTTTTTATTAATTATAATTTTATATATATTTAACGTTTACCCCTTCGCCTTCTTTATTATCCTTATATCGTCCGACCCTTTAATAATATATTTATCGTTATAGGACGTATTATTTATATCGTAGAAGCGATTTTGAATATTTATAATTATTAAGAATAAATAATTTTTTTCGTTATTAAGTTTAGTTAATACCCCGTTATAATCGGCCTACTATACCTTTATTATTATAAAGTTATTATTAATTTCTTAGATAATTCCTTAACCTTCGCTTTATATTTTTATTTAAGAAATTATACTCTTAGTCCTATAAAAGTCTTCGCGGAAAATAAACTCTTTTTTATACCTTAAGAAAATTTCTAGATTTAAAAATCCTAGTTCTTAGTTTTATTTAATACCCGTATAGGGTAAGCCCCGATTTAAAAGGAGTCGCTAGTATATAAAGAGCCGTTATTATTTATAGATAATAACGTTATTATTAAATAATTAATTCCGACTCGAGAGAAGTTACTTTAATTCTAGGTTTATTAGTAGTATATTTAATCCTAAGTTTATAAAAAGTAAATTTTAATTTAAAAAGAGTTAATTTAATTTTAAATTTATTAGAAGTAAATTTAATCTCTAGCCTAGCTTAATACTTATATAAAATAATTTAAAACTTAAAAGGAGTTACTCTAGTTCTAGGTTTATTAATAATAAATCTAGATTTAAAAGAAGTTTTCCCCGCCTTAGTCCTAGTTACTTATTCTTATAGGAACTAGCTATAATAACGAGTATAGTTATATCGTTATTATTGTTAAATAAAGAAAGATACTTAAGATTAAGTATTATAGTCTAGCCTCGTTTCGTTCTAAGTCCTAATATTACGAATAACGAACCTAGTACCTAGTTACTTTTAATATATACGAGATAAAATCTTGATTATTTACCCGGCTTATTATACCTAACGAGTAAACTATATTTAATCTATTATTTATAGAAATCGATTAATTCCTAGGTATTTTAGAAGAAATCTCGATCTTAAGTATTTAATTTTATTAAAAACTTAAATATTATGAACCTAAACCCCGCCTTAATTAAAACTTTAAGTTAAGTATTTACGATTAAATTTAGAACCGAGCTATATTTAAAATAAATAGGGAGCTCTACTTTATTATCGTTATTATTTAAAAAGAGTTTTAAGTTTACCGAGATAATAAGAATATTAACCTAGCTACGATTTTATTTATACGGTATTATAAATTCTTAAACGTTTTTTCGAGAAAAGACGTTAATACTTTACCCCCGTATTAATTATATAATTATATTATTAAACTTAAAGAAGGGTTATAATCTCCGTCGTTTAATTTATATAATATAAATTATAATAAGATCCTAGAACTCCGCCGTTACCTAAATAAGAATTTTAGTAAAGATTTTATTCGAGTTAGTCGGTTTTATACTATATCCTTTATCCTATTTATAAAGAAACCTAGCGGAGGCCTATATTTCTATATTAATTACCGAGGGTTTAATATTATTATTATAAAGAATAAATATTCTTTATTTTTAATCTTAGAAACCTTAAATCGATTAAATCGTATTAAGGTATTTTCTAAATTAAATATTATATCTACTTTTAATCGCCTCCGCGTTAAGGAGGGTAACGAAGAATTTATAATATTCTATACCTAATTCGGTTTATTCGAATACCTTATTATATTATTTAAATTATATAATAACCCTACTTTATTTTAATACTATATTAATAATACTCTTCGTGAATTTCTTAATAAAACCTATATTATATACCTCGACGATATTCTAATCTATAGCGATATTAAGGAAAAGTACGAAATCTATATTAAGTATATTCTTTAGAAGCTCCGCTATCTATAAAAGTATAAACGACTCCGAGAATTCTAATTTATTTAGAGTATTTAGGCCCGCTTACGAGTGTTAAACTCGTTTACGAGAATATTTATTATTTATAAATATTTACTAATTATACTAATCGCGCTTATAAGTTATATCTTTATAATATTAATATAACCTAGATTCCTCGTCTCGTTTAGGTTATTTAGATATATACCGATCTTTATTAAAATATATATAATATTCGATCCTACGTTATAAATTAATCGCTTATAATTATTTAGTAGAATTAAATATATAAAATCTATTTTAAATTTCTAACCTAGGTTCTAATTTAGGATATTTATTATTTTTATATTATTATAATCGTTATTAAGAAATTACTCCCGATTTTAACGCCCCTACTACCTCTTCTATATTATTAATTTAGATATTTATCCTAGCCTAGTTACTAGAGGATTCTATTTAATATACCGATTAGCGCGGTCGGCGAGTGTCCGTTATAATATATAAGTATTTTCTTTACGAGCGCTATAATTTTATTAATTTAATAAACTTTCGTTTATTTATCCCGTAATTATATTTAAATTATTTCTTTTAATCTCGAGCCCGCGCTTTACTCTTAACGGAAAAATATATATTTATATACTTTTCGCCCTTATTAAAGTCGCGTAGGTATTTATTATATTTATATCGTTATTTTAAGGAACGGTCTTTCCTCTAGTATTAACCGAGAGGTATATTAATAAAATAGAAACTCGTAGGAGCCTATATTTAGATACGGAGAACGAGTTTTAAGAGTTATATATTTAGGGAAAACTTTATAAAGGTACCCGTTATAGGCGGTATTTATTATAATATTATAAAGTCTAATTACGTAAGCGGTTTAGCCGAGGATAACGGGTAGAGTATCGAGAGGCTAGTAATATTATGTTTTTTATAACCGGGCGGGAGCTTTAGGCTTTACGTAATTAAATATAATTCTATATAATATAATTATTAGATATAGATAGTTACTTTATACTAGTAAACTCTTAACGGATCTTAAATACTTTATATAATATAATATTTAACTTAATTCATCGTTATATATCGTATTTAATTATACCTTTACTATACTAGTTTATAGGTAGAGTTATTTTAAAATTATACTCTTCTTTTTATTAAAATTTAGGTAAAGAGTCTCTACTCCCGCTTTTTATTTTTTAATTTATAATTTATTTATAAATATAATTTAAGTTAGTTTAATATATTTATTACTTTACTTCCGATAAACCTATATTTTTTTTTTTTTACAAGTCTACTTTTTATTATATTACGTTATTATATCGTCTATTAAATATTATTTTAATATATTAAATTTTAATTATACTACCGTCTTAACGAATTAGACGAAGAGGAATTTAAGAGAGGGTTTTAATTATATAAATAAAGAGCTTTAATTAATATTAAATATTATAATTAAATAATTTATATTATATCCCGAGGTTTTAGACCTTAAAAAGTAGAGTAATAAAGATACTACTTTTATATTCGTTATAATATTAATAACCGATTTTCTTTCCTTATTTATTAAGGTTCTAATAAATACCGCCTAAGAAATAGAATATACGAGAGGTATTATAAGATTCTACCGGAATAGTATAGCCGCTCTTAAAGAAGAGATATTTATATCTTTCTTTAAGCTCGTTTAACTCTTTATATTTAACCACTTTTTAAAATCTCTTTCTTCTTATTTTATAATATTTACTACTCCTATACCGGTCCTTTAATTTATATTTAATAAAAATTTTAATATTATAGTTATTAAAGGCGCGGTATTAAGCGGCGAAGTAATCGAGTTTATAATTTATAAGTTTATTAAAATTAATCCTACGCGACCTTTAAATAACGATATTAAATTCGAGTTTATTAACCGTTTAATCTTTATTATAATCTTGGTTAAAGAATAAATTATAAATTTAAAAGACGACCGACTTTACGGAATATATCTTTATAATAAATTATTATTATTTTTAACTACTCGCCGGCTAGTTAAATTCTTTAAGTTTCGGTGTAATAAAGAATAAAATCGAGTTAATTTATATACCGAATTAGGTATTTATTCTTCCTCCGAGACTCGTAAATTTTATAATTTATATTTAGTCTTTATAGCGACGGATTCTTTAATATTTATAATACTTCCCCTTCCGCTTTAAGAGTATACTCCTTCCCTTTTATTATCTCTACCTAATCGTATTACTCCCTTTAAATATTTAATTATTATATTTAAATTATTAAAGTATTTTTAAATAACGAAACTACCCTATTTTATAAAACCTAAAATAAATAAATATCGTCGTAAATTTATTATGACCGAAGGGAAAGGCGATTTATATATAGCCCGGAGGCGAAAACGATAGAGGCGACTTCGGAAGGTAATATTAAATAATAGAAATAATAATTATAAAAGCGATTAATTATTAGAGTTATTTATATTTAAAGAGTTAAAGGAAGATAAATAGAAAGAGTAAACTAGTAATAAAGAAGAGCCGATTAATATTAAAATAGATTATTAATTTTAAAATAACGAGGAACTAGGCGAAAATATAAACTAGTAAGAATTATAAATTTATATACTTTATCGTCTTCGTAGTAGTTCTTATTAACCTCTTTCTTAATATTAAAGCGTAGTTTAATAATAAAGAGTACGAATATATAATTAATTTTAATTTATAGGAATCTTACTACTACTTAATAGATTTTAAAGCTACCGATATAAGGATTAATTAATATATTAGAATATTTAATATAAGATATAGTTTTACCTAGTACTAGGTTTTTAATATTTATATTATATACTTCTAGGCTAGAAACGGCTTTAACGGTAATATTCTCGTTAATAATATAAACCTCGGAAAGATATATCCTATTTTAAAACTAAATTAGATTATTAATTACTAACTTTAAGTAACTTCGTAGATAATTTAAATTATTAATATCTTCTTTTTCGAAAATCTTCTTTATTAAATATATAATATAATTAAATATTATCGTCGCTCGTTAAACCCGAAGGAGTAGTTATAGTATCGCGCCGTCGATAATAATAGGATATATTTAAATTTATTAAGATTCTTCGCGTAATATTTATATAATCCTTCGTCCGATATTATAAGAATAATCCTTAAAAAGAGGTTTTATTTATATTTTACGATTAAAGCCATTCTTCCCGTATAATATAATTAATAATTTAAAATATACGTATTTAATAAAAGAGTAAGGCTTCGCTTTATTATTCTTTATAATTAATACGATACTAGTAATTTCTTAACGGCGGAGGATATTAACGCGATATAATTTACTTATCTTTAATAGTTCGCCGATTATAAAAACTAATATTTCGAAGGGGGGCCTCTCCGCCTAGATATTTAAAAAAGAAAAAAAGAGGCCGTCGAAGGAGTAGAGTAGTATATAATTCTAACTACTCTTAAATCCTATTAAACGTATATCGCTCGGCCTTTTAATATCGAATATATTTAAACTAAAGATAAAGAATTATCGTTTAATAAACTAAGGAGTAAAATTATATAAAGATAAATTAAAACTTTTATCCCCGTTATTATATTTAGGTAGATAATAATAAACAAGTTCTACCTAATAAAGTTAATAGCCTAGGGGTTATAAACGAATATTTAAATTATATAAAAATACTTTCGGACCGGAATACTAGCCCTCCTCGCGATAAATAATATATTTATTATAATAGGGCCCGGCGATATTAAAGGCGTTATTCGATATTTAAAAAATCCTAAAATTAATAACGAAGATCGATACGACTTTATAATAAACGAGGTTCTAAATTATAATAAAAAGTTTAAAGACTATATTACGAATAATAAATAAAAATCTCGTATATAAGATTTAGTTTTAATATTCGGCCTTCGTATAATTAATTTTACTTTACGACGTATTAAGAAAATTAAATAATTTAAAAAAGATATCCTTAATCTCCCTAAATTAATATATAACGACGTGAATATTAAATTTCTATAAAGCCGTCGTAAAGTATTTAAGGATTTTATTTCGAAATTCGCCGGTAATATTTAAAAATTACTTCGAAAATAAATAAAGATAAAGAATAATAATATACTCTTTAAAGTTAACTAGTCGTTCTTTAAAATTATAACTCGATAATTATTTATAACCGCTACGATCCCTTAATTATTATAGTATTAGGTAGGCTCGGAAGAGAATATAAATTAATAATTCCTTATCGACGAATATACTCGTAATATATTTACCCCCGATAACGATATAAAGGAGGGTATATATTTATTTTTAATAATTAACCCTTTTATTAAAGAGTTTCCGAAATATAAAATATTAGATATAATCTTTATAAAAGCGATCCGTAAATAAAGAAAGATATTAATCTTCTCGAAATATATTTCGGTTATATTTTTTATATAATACGTAAATCTTATTACTCTTCTTTAATTATAGCCTTAATTTTTCTTTATATAAAATTACCCTCGACTATTCTAGAAATCTATATTAAAAGTTTTTTAATATATTATTAAATACCTAGTTTATTTTATAACCGCCCGGCTCTATTATTAACGCCTTAATAAAGTTATCCGCGAGGCTCTTATTAATAGATTTTAGGAAGAGTATATTAATAATAATCTAAATAACCCTTTTATAATCCTAGATTAGGCGCTCCGTTTATAAATATTTATTAGAGTATTAAATACTTTAGGTACCGGCTTTACTTTATATAAATCGACGATAATAGTTTTTATAGAATTTATCGGTAAACCTAGCGATAAAGATTAAATAATTAAACGGGTTTATAAGATAAAGTAATAGTACCCCGTCGCCGTTTATTAATTATCCTATATAGATCTCGTGGCCGGCGTTATAGTAAAGGTAGTTATATTAAAGAAGACGAAGGTTCGTAATATATTTACTACGGGTATCTTTAATATCGTAGGGTATATAATAGACCTCGACGGTTTAAAGGGAATAAAAGATAATAGAGATATACTAAATAATAATTAAAGAATAATTTTAATAATTTCGTTAAGAAGTAAATATCGGGTATATTCTAAATTAAGGGGTAAATTACTTCTACGTTAAATACCTAAATTAAATTTATAATAGTATTATTTAAATTTAAAAACCGATATTATACTCGAGAGCTAGAATCTTAGGTTATATTAATTATTAATAAATTATTTCTTTTCCTACCTTTAACCTTCTAGACTCTATTTTTATTCTATATAATTACTTTTATTTATTTAATATATTTAATAAGGTAATTTCTTTTATTTATTTCGACTAGTCTCCTTTATATTTATATAATAGGTTTACGCCGCTCTATAATATTATTTCCTTTATATTATTACGTTTATTTATTAGGCCGCGATTTTTTTTATTACTGTTATATCGCCGCCTTAAGTCCTACGTCCTCTTTATTAAATAATCTACCCGAGGATTCTATCTAATATACCGATTAGCGCGGTCGGCGAGTGTTTATTATAATACGTAAATATTTTCCCTATAAATATTATAACTTTATTAATTTAATAGGCTTTTATTTATTTATTTTATAATTATATTTAAATTATTTCTTTTAATCTCGAGCCCGCGCTCTACTCTTAACGGAAAGATATATACCTACGTGATTTTCGTTTTTATTAAAGTCGCGTAGGTATTTATTATATCCGAATCGTTATTTTAAAGACCGGTCTTTCCCCCGGTATAAAGAAAGAAGTAAAGGGATAAAGTAGAAAATTCGTTAGAGTTTATACTTAAATAAAAAGGACGGATTTTAGGGGCTACCGATCTAGGAGTTTTATCTTTAAAAAAGACTCTATAAAGATAACCGTTATAAATAATATTTATTATAATATTATAAAACCTATTTATATAGGCGGTCTAGTTAAGGATAAAGATAAAGTATAAAGAGGTTAATAATATTATATTTTTATAATTAAACGGGAGCTTTAAGTTTTATATAATTAGGTATAATATTATATAGAGTTATTACTAGAGGTAGGTAACTACTTTATATTAATAAACTCTCGGCGTATCTCTAATACTCTATATAATAGAATATTTAACCCGGTTTATTTTAATATATACTACTCTACCTTATATTTACTATAATATTTTATAAGTAAAGTAATTTTAATTTAATACCTCTCTTCCTTTTAAATCCCCGGTGAAAGGGTTATTATAAAATAAATTCTTAAAATTTATTTTAAGTCGACTTATTATAGATTTTAAAAAAAGATAATTTAAATTAGAAATTTGATTTAATTTAAATTATTAAATTTCTCCCTTCCTACTACCTCTATTTTATCTTTAATTATTAATCCTTTATTAATCGCTTTACTTTTATAATAAAGATAATACTTTATTTAAATCTTTATTACTACCGCTTTACGTATAAATAATATCTTTATATCGTATAATATTAAAATATATTATAGAATATTCTAGGTTAAAACGAATTTAGCTAGAAATTATAGACCCTAAAATATATATTAATAAACGTATTATTTCTACCTTCGCTACGAAGAATTTTTTATTATTATTCGCGATATTCTTAGATAATATTGTCTCGGGAAAAAAGTATACTCTTAATATCGTAAAGTTTAGCGATAATAATATATTTTATTTTAAAGAAGAGATATTTATATTTTTTTCTACGCCCGCTTAATTCTTTATACTTAATTAATCTTTAATATTTTAGTTTTCTTATTATATAATATTTAGTACCTTAACGCCGGTCCTTTATATTATATTTAAAGAGAAACTTAATATATTAATTATTAAAGGTAGGTTACTAAAGGGGCGAGGCTTTTAAATATATAATTTAAAAGTTTATTAAAATTAATCCCGCGCGACTTTTAAATAGCGATATTATATTCGAGTTTATTAATTATTTAATCTTTATTCAAATCTTAATTAAAGAGTAAATTATAAATTTAGAAAACGACCGATTTTATAAAATATATTTTAATTATATTTTATTACTACTTTTAATTACTCGCCGGTTAATAGAAATCTTTAAGTCTCGGTATTATAAAGAATAAAATCGAGTTAAGATATTTATTAAACTAGGTATTTATTCTTTCTTTAAGACTCGTAAAGTTTATAATTTATATTTAATCTTTATAATAATAGATTCTTTAGCGCCTATAATACTCCCCCCTCCGCTTTAATAATTTATTTCTTTCTTTTAACTATCTTTATTTAATCGCCCCGCTTTTTATTTTACGTTAATTTTTTATATTCCCGCCGTTACGGGTTAATCTAGTAGCTTTAATAATATATATCGCGAAATCGGAGATAAAAGGGTATAAACGTAAATAATCTTTAAATTAAATATAAATTAATAACGATATAATTATCCTACCGGAGGTATATTTATTACGTAAAAAAAGACGGGTAGTCTTAAATAAATAATAAAGAGAGGAGAGATAATAAATATATAAAGGATAAATTTATTAAGGGAAAGATTAATAAGAAGACGCGATTATATTTAAAAAATAAAGAGAGGCTAGGTAAGAAATAAAGCTAGTAAGAATTATAAATTTATATACTTCGCCGCGTTCGTAGTAATTTTTATTAATTTTTTTCTCGATATTAAAGCGTAGCTTAATAATAAAGAATATATATATATATATAAACTCGATATATAAGAATCGTATTATTATTTATTTAGCCTCGACCCTATTAATACTAAGATTAATAATATATTAAAATACCCGGTATAAAAATTTATTTTATTTAATATTAAATCTTTAATATTTATATTATATACGTCTAGGCTAGAAACGACTTTAACGGTAATACTCTCGTTAATAGTATAAACCTTAGAAAGGTATATCTTATCTTAGAGTTAAATTAAACTATTAATCGCTAACTTTAAATAACTTCGTAGATAATTTAAATTATTAATATTATCCTTTTCGAAAATCTTCTTTATAAAATATATATAATTATTAAACGATATTATTACTCGTTAGATATTGAAGAGTAGATAAAGTATCGCGCTACCGATAATAATAATTATTATTTAAGTTTATTAAAGTTCTCTAAATAATATTCTTACGATCCTTCGTTTAATATTATTAAATTAATCCTTAAGAAGGGGTTTTATCTTATATATAAAGTAAAAGGAATTATTCTTATATAGTTTAATTAATAGCCGAAGATATACGCGCTTTATATAAGTATAAAGTTTCTTTTTCGCGTTCTTTATAATTAATATAATACCGGTAATCTCTTAACGGCGGAGGAATTTAATATAATATAATTTAAATATTCTTAGGCGCCCGCCTAGTTCGAAGATAAAAGATTTATAAAACCTTTTTCCTCGGATCTTTAGAAAGGAAAAAGAGTAACTATTAAAAAAGCGGAGTAATATATAATCTCGATAACTTTTAGTTCCTATAATATATATATCGCTTAACCTTTTAGTATTTTATATAATTAGACTAGGGACGTAATACTATCGCTTAATAAATTAGGCGGTAGGGTTATATAGAGGTAGTTTAAAGACCTTATCTTTACCATTATACCTATATAAATAATTATCGACGAATTTTATTTATTAAAGTCTATAGCTTAGGGATTATAAAGGGTTATTTAAATTATATAAATATACTACTAAATAAGAGTTCTTTTACTATTTATTATAAACGGTATATTTATTATTATTAGGCCTATTGATATCGAAGGCGTAATTCGTTATTTTAAAGATCCTAAACTTAATAATAAAGATTTATACGACCTTACTACGAATAAAGTTTTATAGTTTAATCGTAATTTAAAGTTTATACTAGGGACGGTAATAATTATCCTAGTTTATAAAACTTAATCTTAACGTTCGGTCGTTAAATAATTAACTTTATACTATAATATATTAAGAAGAGTAAACGGTTTAGATATAATATCTTTAATTTTATTAAATATATATATAAAGATATACTCTTCGATTTTTTACTCGGCCGTTATAAAATACTCGATAATTCTACCTCGAAGCTCGTTAATAAATTTTAAATATTACTTTAAAAATAAATATAGAATAAAAAGAAAATTATATATTTTACGTTAAGAAATTCGTTCTTTAGGATTATAATTTAATAATTTATCTTCGCCGCGATATTCCCTTTATTTTTAAAGTATTAAAGAGAATTAAAAAATAATATAAATTAACGGTCGCTTAATACCGATTTTATTTACGATATACTCGATTTTAATAATAAAATAAAGGAGGCTATATATTTATTTATAGAGATTAATTTTTTTATTAAAGATATCCTAAGATCTAAAAGATTAGATAAAATTTTCGGGAAAATAAGACGGGAGGAAAGAAAGATTTTAACCTTCTCGAACTATATTATAATTATATTATTTATTTAATAAATAAATATTTTTACTTCTTTTTAACTACCGTTTTTATAATTCCCGTATAAAAATACGCTCGTTTATTATAGAAACTTTTATTAAAAGCCTCCTAGTATATCGCTAAATATCCTCTCTATTCTATAATTATTTAGTTATATTATAATAATTTAAATAATCGAATCCGTTAGGGCTTAATAAATAGATTCTAAAAAAAGTATATTAAAAACGAGTCGAATACCCCTTTTAAAGTCGCGGATTAAGAGCTCCGCCCGTAGGTATTTATTAATATATTAAATATCTTAGGTACCGGCTATACTTTATATAAAACGACGGTAGTAGTTTTAATTAATTTTATCGGTATTTTTAGTTATATAAACTAAGCTATTAAGTAATTAAATAGGATAAATAAGAGTAGACTCTCTCTACCTACCGGCTATCGTATATAGATCTTTAAGACGGCGTCGTAATAAAGATAATAATAACGAAGAAAGTATAGGCTCGTAATATATTCGTTACGGGTATTATTAATCTTAAAGGGAAGGGAGCTATACCGCTATAATTTAATCGGGTTACTTTAGTCGTAGGCGATTAATTAAAGATAAAAATAACGATAAGAATACGGTATAATTATAGTATATTAATTTAGAAATAGAGGGTCGAGTAGGTTTTATATTAAATATTTAATTACTTTTATTTTAACTACCTAACCTAGATTTCGTAAAAAAGAATTATATATTATAGAGTAATTCTATACTTAATAACTAAATCTTAAGCTATATTAATTATTTATAAATTACTTTTATTATTATTTTTAATCTACTTTTAAATTTTATTTACCCTCTTTTAAATAATTAATTATAGGAGCCTTATATATTTAAAAGGATACCTTTCGTCCTCTTTTTAATACTTCTCCGCCTAATTCTATTATCGCCCGGTTAATATTACTACGTTTACCTCTAGTTTACGCTCCTCCTATTTTTATTATAATAAGGTTACGATTAATATCTATTTAATAAACTAATATCTAGTTCGAATTCTATCGGTCTCTATTATAAATCTACGTTATTTATTAACTTAGATTTCATTACGAATCTAGAATAACTTAGTATCTAAATACTTAAAATTATATATCAAATTTACGAGATCGTATATTTATTATAATTATAAGTAATACCTAATATATTAATATATCTTAATTAATTAATATACTAGAGTTTATATATATATATAGTTTTATTATTAAAAGTTATTTAGGCCTAACCCGTTATCGCTAGACCGGATATAGAAATAGACGAAAAACTATACGTTTAAATATAGACGAGGATATAGATAAGGAGTTTAACGAGGAGTTTAATAAAAAGTTTAATAAAGAAGGCGAAGCGTAGATCCTACGTATAAGATTATTATATTATACGAGTAATAAATAAGAGTCGATATAGCGCGGGCTTTATACTTTAACTCTTATTAATATAAATTTAAATATAAACCTAAATACGGTTAAAGTTAAAGATATAATAATTAAAGTTATTAACCTACTATATAATACGCCGTTATAGGATATATACGTATTTTACTCTAATTAACGAAACTATAATTTATATTTATTTATAGGGCCGGCCGATAATAAGATATAAAAGTAGTCGAATTAAATAATAGAAATATAACGGTTAATAATAAACTTTCCTTTATGAGTATAATATCTACGTCTTTATCGTTAAGGACGGAGACCTACCTAAAGGTAATATAAAAGGGCGCTAGGTTATTAATAGATAATTAATTTAAATAGGATAATTCGGAGCGGTTATCGGCTATATACGATTTATTAATTTCTAAAAATAAACGGATTATCTACCGGTTATTTAGGGGCCGTAAAGACTATGACTTTAACTCTTAATTTACGAGTAGTAAAACTAGTAAATCTTAAATAAATAGTTTTTTAAAGAATTTATATATTAACCTTAATCGACGACGTTTCTCTTATATTAATATCGACGAGTAGTATTATTAAATATATCGTATTCTATATAGTATCCCTAACGATATATAGAGGGTAGAATTAATTTTAATTCGTAAGGAGGTTAATAGTATTCTAGAAATAAAATATAATATTTACTATCGCGATATTATTAGAGTTTTACGGTTTTTACTAGGTTATCGAGCCTTCTAGTATAATTTAGTCTATACTTTTATTTATATATATAATCCGAGCGGGGAAAGAGTCTATATAAAGATATATATAAGAGATTAATAATAATTAAAGTAAAGAGAGGTTATTAAAGGTAGTATTATTATACTAATTCTACTCGCTTTAAATAAAATATTAATAATATATTATCGCGGCGACCTTTTACTATAATTTATTTATATTACGATAAATAATTTAAACTACGTTACGCGTAAAAGTTAATTACGTCCAAGTTTAATTCTTTTTAGATTAATATTAATAATTAAAATTAATAAAGATATAGGCCTTTCTCCGAAAGTCTAACCTAATCTCTACTATATTATAATAGGTATAATATTTAAGGGTACGTTCTAGTATTCCTAATATATATTATATTTCGGTCGATAATTAATAATTATTAGCGCTCGAACGGTTTACTATACCGGGACTTAATATTCGGTATATTAATAAATAGATCCGGCGGTATTACTCTATTATAATTAGTATAATAACGGATTATCCGGAGTAGGTCTTTATAATAGGAGTTAAAAGTAACTAGTATTACTTTATTTATTAAATTCCGCCTTAATAAAAGGAAAATATAACGATATAATAACTACTTCGAATATATAAATATATTTAGTAGCGCCTTTATAATTAGTAAATAAACCCGACTCTAAATAACCCGATAAATATCCGCTATATTCGGAATTTCGCTTAGAATTATATACTCGTTAATATATATTCGACGATAATAGTTAATATTCTTTATTAATTCTTAAAAGATATAATTATAACCTTCTTTAAATAACTCGAATATTTAATCTAAAATATAATTCCTATAATTTAAAAGAGAAAAGATTAAAAGTAGATTATAGCCGAAGTATTTATAGCCCTTTAATTAAATAAACGTTTCCGTTAAATCCTAACTTTTACTAGTCTTAAAGAGTTCCTATACTTTAACTCCGTAAATTAATAAATAAGAAACGAATAAAAAGCGATTATTAAATAATTTATTATAATTATAACTCCTCTCCTTTAGAGGGCGTTAGTTATTCTTTATTATACTCGCGCTATACTCGACTTCGTTACGTTAATATTATATATAATATATAATAAAGCGACCTTAAGCTATATACGCTAGGTTATATATCGGATTAATAAATTAAAATAAATATTTAAAAAATATCGGTTTATTATAGCCTTAAACGAGACCGCGGATAATAAGAAGAATTAATATTATTTTAATATACCTAAATTATACGATATTATTTATTACGAAGACTTTATTCGGCTTTATAAAAGTATATAAAATTATAATATTTACTACGGCGAAATAATTTATAAATTCTTATTAAAAGAATTCTATATTAGGATTAATAAAAATAAAGGATTCGAGACCTAAATCCTAGAATATAATACCCGTCGAATTAATATACTAGTTATATAGGATCTTTTGGATTTTCGCGATAACTAAAGGTATATTATTATTAAAGTAATATTAAATACCTATATTATATAACTAACGCGTATAAAGTTTATATAGGATTTATTTAAAGAAGGTCTCGACGTCGAATATATAACCCGGTAGGGCCTTAATCGGCGATAATAACAATAAATTAAATAAATAATAATAATATAAAAAGTTAGGTCCGGCGACTTTATTAATACTTTTATTATATTTATCCGAGAGAATTATAAGAAGCTAGACGGTATTAAATATAATTTAATTAATATAATTCGACGTAAACGAGACCTATCCTAGATAAAAGAATATTATATCGGTATATATATTTCGGTAATTTATTAGGCCCTTAATAATAAAGATAGAAGTAATATTAAATATTTAAAGAAACTTATAATTCGATATATACCTAGTTAACGAGATACGTCTAAAAGCCGTTAATATTATATATAAATATAATCGGATCCCGCTAACGACGACCGAGTTAAAGAGGAAAATAAGGAACTTAAGAGAGAATTAAAATAACTTGAAATTATTATTATTATAATTAATACCGAAAGATATAATAAAAAGGGTAGGCCGGCGACGTATATTAATACCTTTATCGAGATACTTTAGTAGCGAAATAATAACGAAGTCGACCCCGTTTATAATATATTCGAAGTCGAGGTTATTTCTAGAAGTAAAGTAATTAACCCTCGAGTTTTAAATTCTCGGCGGTTCTTTAAGGTATATAATATCCTTTATAATATTTATTTAATACCTATAAATAAAGAGAAGACGGTATTCTACGTAAATAATTTTACTAATTAGGATTAATATAATATTATTTATAATTAGGATTTTTTATTTAAAGGGATTCGGGCCGCCGATCGTTTTATAAAAAAGAATTAATAAAGTATAATCGTACCTACCCTCTCTTATCTTACTAATATTAAATAATTTATATTTAATTTAAAATACTTTCGTCGGTATTATAAAAGCTTTAAGTCTAATCTTAATATAATACTTTTATCTAGTTTAAATTTAAGATAAATTAAACTAGTTCTAATTTGAACGCGTATAGATATATTAAATAATCTTTTATTTTAATTTTCTCCTAAAGTACCCTTCTTTATAAATTATATTATTAAAATCGTTTCTATACCTAGTTATCGCGCCTTAAATCTTAAATATATCCTACGATATCTATTTCCTAGTTTACTTTTTATAGTATAAAACGGCTAAAAGTCTTAACTATTAAATTAAATATTATCTTATCGATTAATTATCTTAATTACTAAAAATTAAATTAAGAGTAAATACGTTTAAAAGACGACGGTTATTTATAAACGAAGTTAGGTATAGTTATTAAGGACGGAGACGAGGACGAATTTAAAGACGAAGGAGGCGAGATTATCGACCCGTTACGACCTCGGAAAAGGTTACGAGAGGATCGGATATACGATTAATAATATAATATTATATTCTTATTATCGCGAGTATATCGGGGGGTAAGTTTATAAATAAATCTAAATTAATACTTTATTAACCTAAATTAATATAGCCTCCCGTATTTTCTTTACGCGGTTATTATATCTCGACTTATATAACGCCCTCTTTATATAATAATAGTTATTTTATATATAAAGGAGCGCGTTTATCTAAAGAGTATATACGCTTTATTAATAATTTTATTCCTTTATTACTCCGGTCCGAAAGCTCCCGCCCTAGTAATAATTAATTATCCTTATCCGCCTATAAGTCGAGTTAACTAGGATATAAATACCGTAATAAATAAAGATACTCCTAGGAGGTTAAATTTTACGATTTTTATAAAAATAAAATACGGTATCTCTAGATAAGAATAAAGCGGCGAGATACTTTAATATATAATACCGCGGGCTATAAGGTTATTTTATTAAATATACTTCCATATTTTTCGGCTACTATTTTTATAGGATAAAAAAATAATAACTACGGATTATAAATAAACCTTAAAATAAAATTTAAACTCGATAATTATATAAAGTAAATATAACTCGAGGTTAGAAATAGAATAATTGAGAAAGGGGAGTTTAATAAAAATATTAATAATATCTTTATACTAAACGAGGTAAGAAAGGTAACGCGTTATTAATTTAATATATTATCGATATATACTAACGACTATATTAACTACTAGATTTAATTAGCGAGAAGAGGATTCGGATAATAAAAAAGATCCGCGAATACGTCTAGAATTATTATATTTTTAGAAGAGATATAGCGGAAACCGTATAAAGACTTTTAACTCGGAAGTTATAAATAATTAATTATAATAATATTTATATATAGGCCTATTATAATTAATATTAATAACTACTATCTTATTAATTCTATTTATATGGTAACTAGCCGAGAGGTAAATATAGGTTCCTAAATAAAATTATAATAAAGATATATATTTCTTTATTCTTTATAAAAGAGTAAACGTATTAAGGATAAAGAATATAACGAAATATATATTCGAATTAATTCGAGCTGAGACGCTTTATTCAATATACTTAATAATATATATTATAATAAAAGACTACGAATTTAATTTTAAGAGGACGATAGCGTTTTAAGGCGAGTAAATTAAGAATATATTATTCCCTCTAATAGTTCCGATCCTTTTAATTAACGTTAATATTTTATATATAGAAATATACGAAGATATATAAAGGGGTTAGGAAGGATTTAGACCCGAATACCGCGAATTAATCCTATAAATACTATAGGAGAAGATTAAGATATAAATTAATTATATACTAGAGGAGGATAAATATAATATTAAGACGATCCGAGATTCCTCTAAAGAGGAGGATAATTATAATTTATTCGATAAAGATACGAATAAAGGAGGGTAGGATATAGTGAATTCGTAAATTTTATTTAATCTTATTCCTTTATTAACTTCTTATAAATACCTAGCGATAACGATAATAAAAGTAACGTATATTAAGAGAATACTACTAACGAAAATAATAGTATATAGGATAATCTAGATAATATAGAATAAGAAATAATAAATAAACGAGATATAGTAATACTCGTCGACTATATAGTCTATAATTTATTAATATAGATATTAAGTAAGCGTTAGGAGTAGTAATAAATAAAAGCGACTATCGAATATAATAATATTACTCTCTTCGTATACTATCTAGTTTATTAACGGGAATATTAAATAAATAAAAACTAGAGTAAAGAGAAAGAAAAACTATCGTAAAGAGTAATAATAATCTTTTTTTCGCAGAAATAACTAGTTAAAATAAAATACTAGGTTATAAATAAAAGTTAGACTAGTACTTTAACTAGTCGACTATTATAGTCGCCTATAACCGACTATATAAAAGAGGTACGTAACCGCCTATAACGGAGTTATATTCGCTTATTACTATATTATACTATATATACTAACTTTTATTAAATAAGAGTAATTAATAATAATTTAATAACGCGGGATAAAGAGCTAAAAGATATATTAAATCTAATAAATTTTATACTTCGATTTAATAGGAGAGAAGATACCCTATATTTAAATATTATATATATTAAATTCAAAGTAAAATATAAGGTAAAAAAGGACGAGAGGATTTAATACTAGCTACTAACTTAGACTATATTTAATAATAACTAAAGTTTTCAGAAATTTTTAAAATATATATTAGTAATTAAGATTATTAAAGTTACCCGGGGTTCTAAATATAACTAGAAATCACCGTCGCTATAATAATATATCTATAATAAAAGATCTAATATATAAACTTATATATCTCTTACGTTAAAGAATATAAATAGAGTAATAATAATAGAAATTAAAAGAGAGTATAAACTATTATTAGCCCTAATATAGATTTAAGATAAAAATATTATCTACGCTAAAATTTCGCGTTAACTATAAAGCTATATTTAAGATAAAAAAATAACATAAGTTAAATTATTTTAAAAAGACCTTTAGTCGACCGATAAAATTATATTAAATAAAATATTAAGGAAAGTACTTCTAATAATTATTATATATAAATTAAAAATTAGGTATACGAGTTTTAAATATTCTCGCGAGTTAGAGGTATTCTTAGAAGCGAGCTAGATTCTTAATTATACTTAAGTAAATTAATAGCGCTCGGGAGTTAGGATATAGTATTACCCCGCTTAAACCGGCTTAACCGGCTTACGAGCGCTTAGAGCGCTTAAAGCCTACTCTATACTTTTATAGATAACGAGGCGGGGCTTTAAATAAATATTATTAAATATAATTTCTATATTAAGGAAGTTACGTACCTAGGATTAATTATTATTATTAAAGAGATTAAAATAAATTTAAAGAAAATTAATATTATCTTAAATTAATTATAGTTAGTTAATATTAAGGATATTCAAAATTTCCTAGGATTTATTAACTTCTATCGGCGTTTCATTTATAAATTTAATAAACTCGTTATATTATTTATAACCCTAACTAAGAAAGGTACTATTTTCGAGTAGAGTATTTAATATTAAATAACTTTTAATACCTTAAAGAAGGTTTTTATCTCCGATATTATCCTAATTTATTTCGACCCTAACCGTAAAATTATAGTAGAAATAAATATATTTAATTACGTATCTAGGGGGGTCCTATCCTAATATAACGATTAAAACGTTCTTCGTCTTATTATTTATTTTTTAAAGAAGTATAATCTTACCGAGTATAATTATAAAATTTATAATAAAGAGTTTATAGTAATCGTCCGCGTATTTAAGGAATAACGCTTTAAATTAAAGAGATCTACTCTCCTTATCGAGGTAATATCGGATTATAAGGTTTTTAAATATTTTATCTTATTTAAAGTATTATCTCGTCGTTAAACGAGGTAAAGCGAGTTCCTATTTTATTTTAATTATAAGATTATTTACCGGCCTAATAAAGAAAGTAGTAAATTTAATATATTAATATATCGATTAGGAGACCTCTTTAAAAAGGGGGATAAATTAAATCTTAAATATTAATATTAATATTAGATTATATTAAAAAGAAAAAACCTAGCCCTAGAAATTTTTAAAGATTATATTTATAATATATTATTAAATATAGCGAACTTAGCCTTAGTCCTAGTTACCCTAACTATATTAATAATAAATCTAGAGATTCTCGTTTAACTCTTTTAGTTATATTTTATATTAATTTATATAACCCCGATAGACCCCGATACGGATATCGATCTAGAACCCTAAACTCTACCTACGTCTTATAAACCCGAATTAAATAAAAATTAATTTATTAACCTAGATAAAGACTCATATAATACCCCGACCTATTAATTATAGGATATAGTTAATTAAGCCGATTAATTCGCCCCTAAAGTTCTAGAAATACTATATTTTAGAATATATTATTATAGCGGAATTCCCCTCGTTAAATACGAAGATAGGGATAAAGTTCTCTATTTCCGAGGAAAGAGATATATTCCGAATTCTAGTAAACTACGCCTTCGTCTAATTTAGTTAGTTTATAATAATATCGCGGGTAGTTACCTAGGTCGTATTAAATATTATAAATTAATTAGTCGGGCCTATTAATGGCTTAACGTCTATATTATTATCTAGCGATTCGTTAAGAATTACTATATATACCGAAGAATTAAACCTTCCCGTTAATATATTTAAAGATAACTACGCCTATTACCGCCCCTGTAACGACGTTAGAAAGATATCTCGATAAATTATATAAATCCCCTACCGCTTTATATCTTTATAGGAATTATTTATTAATATATTTTAATTTTTATAGACTACTTAATTAAGATACGGTACTTAATATTAATTATATCAATAAAAGTAGACGAAGCCTACGACGCTTTTTACTAGAATATATAGAAGCTTTATAAATTATTAAATATCTTTATTTCGGATCGAGGATTTTAATTTATATCGGAGTTTTAGGAGGTCTTATATAAACGCCTTAAAATCGATTAACGTATATCTATTGAGTACTATCCTTAGACGGATAATTAAACCGAGTAGTTTAATATTATAATAGAATACTACCTCTATATATATATTAATTATATATAGGATAATTAAATAAAATGGCTCCCTAAAGCGGAGTTTTCTAGTAATAATACCGATTCTTTCAATACTTTAGCCTCGCCTTTTTTAGTTAATTATAATTAATATTTATATATTAACTTCGAGCCTACCGAGTTTTTATTTTAAGATTTTACCGCCTAAATATATATTTATTTAATCGTTACCGATAAATTTATAACGTAAATAAAAACCTTAAATAATTATCTCCGCGATAAAATATTTATCGTTTAAATTATCTTTAAATCCTCGGCTAATTAATAAAGGCGCTTATATTTAATATATTTAATAAACGACTAAATATAGTTAAATACTAAAAATCTAAATATTATATACTCTTTAGTTAAACTCGACGATTATAATATCGGCCCCTTCCGAGTCTCTAAAGTTTTCGATAATTCTTTTATAATTTAGTTAGATTTTCCGTATTTAATAAAAGTTTACCCCGTCTTTTATACTAGCCTATTATAATTAATAACTAATAACCCTTTACCTAAATAAATCTAGTTTATCCGAGAATTTATAATTACCGAAGATAATTAACGAGAGTAGTACGTTAACGGTATTTTAAATTCTAAATATAATCGCCGTTATAATCTACCTTTATTAAAATACTACGTTAATTAAGAAGGTTACGTCGTTATATAAAAACCCTTTTATTATCTTACCCGTTATTAATAGTTTATTAATAAATATTATATCTCGAATCCTAGCGCCGCCGGCCTCTATATATTATTATATATTATTTAGAGGTATTAATATAAAGAACTTTTATTATCTTTATTTTAATCCGATTTTTAAGAAGTTAACTCCCGTTTATATTATACTTTATTCTTTATCCGTTATTATCCCCTCGGTTATTATTCTATATTGGCTTCGACCGATACTTCGTATTATTATATAAATAGATAGTACCCTATAGCCTAGCCCCGCCGTTATCGTTTATAGATAATAATGTTAACGTTTAGTTTTATTCGTATACCGCCGCTTATTCCCCGTCTTATCCCTTATCTATTATTATTAATAACTCGAATACTCCGACGCGCTTTTATTTTAATTATTTCGTAACCCTAAATAAGAGTTAGGGTTACGAAATTTAATTAATCGAATTAATTATTTATTTATCTTATAGGAGCTCGACCTTAAAGAGGGGGTTATTATTATAATATAATTTTATTTACCTTAACCTAAGTAGTTTAATTTATCTTAGATTTAATTTAAATTTAAACTAGTTTCCTTATTTCTATTCTAATATAGTCGGGATAGGAAAGAAGTAAATACTCCGTACGTTAGTTTTTATTTAAATAGTAACTAGCCCTACCCTAGTTTTCGTCCTTTATCTTTTATTTTAATTTACTCTTATATTATAGCTAGACTATAATTTAATGAACCTAGCCGTTAATTTAATGAACCTCTAGATACTAATCCCGTCCCTTGATAAATACCTCTAAATTCATTATTATTCTTACGGCGGGGGTCGTCGGAGGGGGGTTAATTAATATTATCGTCGTTAAATTCTTCTAAACGTCCCGAGGTTAAACCCGATATTATAATAATAATAGGTCTTTTTTTTAGAAAGGTTTAAAAGATTAAAATTATAATATTTAAAATTATTAACGTAGAGTTAATAGTTTATTAATAATATAAAAAACGTAAAGTAGTTACGGGGTTTATTATTAAATAATTTTTAAATCCTAGATTTAATAATAGAATTAATCTCTAAGAATTCTAATAATACGGGGGAATATTAACTCGATATAGAATTATTAAAAATTATAACCCCGCGATACTAAAGCTAGAACCTTATATCGATAAATAATAATATTATAGAGGTAGCGGGGCGTAGATATATATAATATATTAACACCTTTAACGGGGTATAAATATATATAATATACTACTACTTTATAATAATACTTGGCGATTCTCTTTTTAAAAGTTTAAATATAGATAGACTAGATAATAGAACTCCGCTTTATATAAATAATAAATAAAAATTCTACTAAGAACTACGAAGCTTTATTATATAAATATAATTAATTAAAATAATCTTTATTTTATAAACATTCTTATTAACCTCTTTACTTTATAGTTTTTACTATTTTATTTTTAAAATCTTATTTCCCCTTCTTTCTTTAAAATAATTTTTATTTATTATAATCTTTCTTTTCTTTATCGTATTCTTCGATCTAGATTTATTTTTTAACTTTTATAATAATTATCCCTAAGATCTTTCTCGCTTAAGTATAAGACTATATTTAATTAATTATACTTTATATATTTTTTATCCCGAACTACCTAGAAATTAAAATTATAATAACCGAAAAGATAAAAATCGTAGGTTATTATATTATAGTAATTAAACTCGAAGTCTTTTCTATTTTAATTCCTCTTTCTTTTAATTAAGAACCTAGTTATTAATATATAAATATATAATAGAATAATAAATTTATTAAGGACCTTAAATCCTCTAGCGATTTTAAACCTACCGATAATAAAATAAAATTATAAATATATTCTTTAATTACTAAAGCGACTATAGGAGAGAGCCTCGTTAACGCGAATAATATTAATAGTTTACGAGGTAATACGACTATACTAATTTATAAAGAGTAAGAGAATATACTCGGGTAAATCTTTTTTTAATACTTTCTCCGATATTTAGTTCTTTTATCTCCTTATATAAATAAGAATTTAATTAATTTTTATAGTATTTTTAATAATATAGAGTTTATTTATTTTATTAATATTTAATATATAAACTTTAAGTTTAGAGATCTCGAAAGGAGGAATTATTTTTATTTTTATAATATTTAGTTAATCTCTCCTTTTACTTTTAGGTCTTATTATTAATATTTAATACTAAATAATTAATCCTCAAATATATTTTTATTAAATTATTAGTATTCTTATATTAATCCTCGTCCTCCTCGAATACCTTATATTAGATTTTATTATACTAGAACAATTATCGACGTTTAAAGACGTAGGATTAAAAGAGGAGAATTTACCTTTAAATTAACTATCGAAGTTAATTTTAATAAAGAAGATTTATTTTAATTAACTCGTCGCCGGCGTTTAACTTTTTAATTAACTCGTCGTTAATATACTTTTATAATTATTTATAATAACGAAGAAAACGGTTTTTAATAAATTTTTATTATACGATAAAGGCGCCTCGTTATACTTTTAAATTTTAATACCTAAGTATTTCTAACTTTAGATTTATATATTAAAAATTATAATTATTTTTATAAAGCCTAGGTAGAGTCTAATAATATAATTTTAATTTAGTATAATATTCCTTAAATCTCTCTTTAGGTATATATTAATATTCGAATTAAATATAACGGCGGACGAGGATTTAGACGTAGTAGAATCGAGGGAGGGGAGAATATAAAGAAAAAATATCTTTACGAATATAATAATAATCTTAATATTATATTTATAAAGAAAATAGTAGGTAGGCTTAAAGAGTATATAAAATCGCCCGATTTTAAGTTTTTGAATAAACTAAATCTAGTTAAAGAGAAGATTATAATTAAAGAATAAAAACCGAATAAGAATTAAATAAAATAAATTAAAATAAATCCTAAAGTAAATAAAATAAAATATATATATACTAGTAAAGAAGGCCTAGAATAAACTATTATAATATATAAATTAAAGAGTAATTAATAATTACGAAAATTACTAAATATTTTATTTAGTATAATTATATTTAATAGAAATCCTCTACCTAGAAACCTTATTTTTAGGATTTACCCGGTTCCGAGCGTAGACCCCTTATAGAGGAATGCCCTTAGGCGCTAAAAATCCGACTAAGCAGGGGGTCTGCACCGGAGACAACGCTCTTTCGGGGTCTACGGGCTTCAGCCCTACGAGTGAACGGTTAGGGTTGCACGGTTAGAGGGCTATAAGCTAAACTCTAGAACTAAAGCCGCCACCAGGCTAAGCGAGAACAACCAAGCCGCACATACTGCCCACGCCAGACAGCCACACCGACCTCAACATCGTCCCTCTACGCTCTTGAATCTGTGAGCTTAATCGAATTTCGAATCAGTCTGTTGTCATGCCTTCAGACGCGGGTCACCGACGTAAGTCTCCAAGTCCTTGTCCAATTACAGGTCCCTGTACCTCGCGAGCCAGATTGCTTCATACAGTCTAGATTCTGTAATGCTGATTCCCACACTTAGTATACGTTAAGTGAGTTTCGAAACACCGTCCTCCAATTCGTCGCTGTAGCTACACTGTCGAAATAAACTTGAAGCTGCGGAGACGGGCATTGAGGATGGAAAGATAGAAGACTGACACATCATCCACTGCCACAGGGGCCGACATCTCAGCTATCAGCGTGGGAAGCGCAACACCAATCCAGGAACAAGGTGCGTGTGGTTGCGAATGGTGGGAGTGAAAGCCAAGTGTTGACAGGTCTACAGCTTGGTCAAGATTGAGGGTGTGGATGACCCAAAGGCAGCTACGTGAGCTTTATCAGCCGAATATACAAAGGAATACGTCTGACCATGAGTGCGCTCACAGCTTCTACTTGGGCAAGAAAGTCGCCTTCGTCTACCGCGCACAACGAGAAATACGAGGAACGAAGATAAGGGTAATATGGGGAAAGATCACACGCCCACACGGTACGCAGCCACGCTTATGCCTCTGAGTACATGGAACATATCACTCAACTGCGAGTACAGGCAACTCCGGCGTAGTGAGGGCACAATTCCGACACAATCTTCCTCCCAAGTCATTCGGTGCATCAGTCCGGGTCATGTTGTACCCATCATCGATTTAGCGTTTCTTCGAGTTCTGCGAGGATCAATACCTACGACGGAAATTGGCTTGCAGTTGAGATGGAAATGGAGGAGATCAGGCCAGACGACCTGAGCCGCCAGCTACTTATCATGTTTAGCTAGCGAAGTTGAAGCCAATCACACATCAAACAACAGAATGCCTGATCTTTCTGGTCGTACAAGTGGTACTCAAGCGAAGTCTGCTGCGTTGTCCACTCACTGCGTGTCCAAAGATTAATAGAGCCAAAAAGCCATTGCCGAGTGCTGCAGCACTAGTGTTTGGCAGAGACTCAACTTACAGCGTGGAACGGGGAGAGGCGTGTTGTCTTCGTAGCAGCCAGCGCGAATTCCATTGACTATATTCCGAATAGCTGCTTTGTCCCATGTGTCTACCAAGCCACATATCAAGCAACAACCGGAGCGGATCGACAAATCCTTGCTTTCTCGGCTTTAGCGTCTCATCCGAGCCCTCACTAGCCGATAAGAGAATTTGAAACTCAAATAAACCTGCCCCAGCTTTCTGGCGGAGATTCCACCGACTCTCTTTCAGTTTGCATTGTACCTAGCTATCGAGCAATGCATTGTTTTACTTGCATCTTTTAAACAGTTGTTATTGTCTATCGCATTGATATACGTCACACTCGCTTGAACCGGACAACGCATCAAGAGCTCCCAAAGAAGGCGGAGCACCGGTCGTTTCGAAGTTCCGAGAGCTCGAACGCTCTCTTTTTCCCTGTCGTTACAACACAGCCAAGAGGCACAGCTCGATCTTACGGGACGCTTCAAACGATCCTCTGACGCTTACTCCATCCACAGTCGTTCATAAGAGCTGAATACTACTCATACGATGGCTGGAAAACGCAGGAACTCAATCATGAGCTTTAGGAAGAGCAGCAGTGGCTCGATCCCCAAGGTCGATGCCTCTGAAACAGCGAAAGAGAAAGAGCGATACCACATCAAAACCAAAGCAGACCCTACAAAGGCTATCAACGAAGCAGAACCAGGTATGTCAGCGCAGTGAGACTTGCAACGCGCATGGACTCTACTGAATTCTGGCAGCTACTCGCAACGCTACGGAGACCATCACCATCAAATCCATCCGAAACCTGGAACACCGGGATGCAGATGGTAACGTCATTGGTGAGCGACCTTACTGCCACGAAGCAAAGTATAGCACTGATGCATGGACAGCTGATCCCGACCGATCCAACCCTACCCGGCCACGTATGGAGCGTCCTCTAGATACTATCAGGTCTTTTGAAGCAGCTATAGATGGATCCTACAGTCGACGGGCGCCTGCTCGACCTGGTATGTAATAATACATGGCCCGAAATGTGTCATTTGCTGACTCGTTTTGTATGATAGAGTCGACGAATCCTTTGAGCTCTTATAACAACCGTCGCAGTGGCTACTTTTCAGGTAAGATTCCTCCCTCACTTTTTATCGTGGCGATTTTCTATGGGCTCTGTCTCCCTATTACTCATCAGCCGCGCGTTGCACTTTTTCTAGTGCATCCACGAGCACACCCGTATCAGGGGCGATCTCCCGCTTTTCTTGTCTCGTCCCGATCGAGCTAAGATAGCTTACCAAATTTCTTTTCTCAGGTTACCAAAATCAACAGCGTTCCCAAGACCATGGTGGAGGCTCCGGAGGCTACTATGGTAGTCGCACGGAAAGAGCTAGGCCTGATAGCTATGCTGATGGTTATGGGACTCCCCCAAATCAGTATGGCAACGGTAACGGGAACGGCAACAACGGCAATGGGAACCGTCGCCGTTTTGGGCCACGAAACCATTCTGATCCAGCTTTGTATGGCCACAATGGCAATCAAGACGTCTACCCATCGCACGGTCAACAACTGTCGTACGACACTGTAGCATCAGCTTCCAACGGGAGCCATGCGACGGATCAATGGGGCAACTCAACCGACCCTAGCAGCGAGAATAGCTCCATCGACCGGGTCCAAGCACCCATCAAGCCTGATCTTGGAGAAGCTTATGGCTTCAATGGCTTCGGTGGAGCCCCTCAGTTCCAAGGCCCTATCTTGGAGGAGCATGGACAGGGGGCGCCTGGCTATGGCCAGCCTGGGTATAATCAAGAGCAGACAGTAGCTCGGAATGGCTATCCTCAGCAAGGCAACGGAGCCGCCCCTCCACCACCACCTCCGCACAAGGACGAACGACCAAGGGTCCCGATCAAACTAGGGGCGCCTCCTGTTGGTCATAGAGCTCCACCCCCAGTGGACAGTGAACAGCGAAAAAGCTGGCTCAAGAGACGATTCAGCAAGGGCTGAGATAGAGGTATTGATAGGTGACTTTGAAGAGGGGTCAGGTGAATTTAGGGTGCATTGGCTATTTGAACGCGAATGATAATGCTTAATGGGGTGCACAATGCACAGTATCATGATTGGCATTTGTCGGCGCAAGGGATTGGATCTCGGGTCACTCGATGAGAATATAGCGGTCTGGCATATAAGAAGGCTGCATAGACGATACAAATTGCATCAAACCCAGGTCTTGACCGGCATACTATGAGATCTCCATGAGCGTATTCAGAATGCTGGATAATGAACATTCCTTTAGATTATGGGTATCATCACTCCATCCCATGCCGTTGGTTGGATAGAGCCATGACGCCCTAAAGGTATACATACAGCCTGCAATATATCGTAGATGTGGGGGCGATCCATAGCAGCATTCTCATTCTCCTTTTTTTGCCTTTTCTTCCGCAGCCAGCTTGTCGCTTGCATCCTCTTTCATAGCGACTATTACATATGCTATCAGCACGACATTTGCCATGATCGCTGCTGTCGCTCCAGCTGCAGTCGAGCTACCTGGAGATAATCAGTAGCTGTTTCCCCACTATCTAGGCCGTTCAAGACATACCCCGGAAGATCGTATTGATAGTCAGGAAATAGGTACCGATGGGACCAGCGACCATAGCTACCGTGAAACCCAAGAGCTTGTATATGACAGCCCTAAAACTTTATTAGACCAATCTGCATATTGATAAGTGGCAGAAAAGCTACTCACGCTGGTACTGCGGGGACGATATTGGACTTTTCCGATGCGCTGGGTGTTCTTCCATCACCATCATCTTTTTCTAATAGATTTCTTTTCATTGAAACTATCCTTCTTGAAGTCATGGCTAGGTAATTGGAAATAATCCTCCCACTTACAGCAACGCGTACCGCTAGCGTGGCTGGGCGCGCTCTGCTCAGAAAGTTCACACTGACTTGGACAAATCTTACAATATTCCACGACGTTTAGTGTCGTCCACCATTCCTGCCAGAGCGAGATTTCACAGTCTGTCTTCTGCCTTGCGCTCATTATAACATTTCAATATCGCATTCACGCCATTTCTATGCTTCATACAACACCGACGCCAGTCATACCTTGATTTATCGAGCACGAGGTACCGGGGTTCTTCGGATAACATATATGATGGACTCCATTCAAGAAACGCCGGCAAAGAGGAGGAAGCTTGAGCATGGTAAGCAGTCTTTGGACTTTCTCTTCCCTATTTGATACCATCTCTGGAGCCTCGAAACATGTTCCTAGAGTTGAATCATGGGTTCTTGCCCAAAGACTACTCCTGTGACATGTCTTACTACTTGATTTTTCTCTCATCTTAAATATTCAACGCTGACTCCGAAATGTGCCAGGTGGAGCAATTAGCAGTGAAGCCTACAATTCCGAGAACGACAGTGGCGACGAGATATTTGACGATTTCGAGACTGTTGCAACACTCGCCGTACAGCCAAGAACGCAGCAGCGGCATAAAGTAATAGACTCCCTCTCTTCACCTCCTCCATACATTACTCAGCCTACCCAAATTATTCGAAAGCCAACACCTGAAGCCCACCAAACCCCTTCGGTCCAGGTCGCCGTGTCTTCGCCCTCTCGAGATTCAGTTACTGCCTCCCCTACTCCTAGCAAGAATGTTGCAGGCGGACGCCTTGCTTCTAGCGTGGCGCCTGCTGGCACATCGTTCCGACCTCCACCAGGAATTGCTAAAGCTCCTCAAGTTGCACCAAAGAAGCCCGTCGCTGTACACGACATTTCAGACGACGATCTTCCAATCTACAAAGGATCCTCGGACGAGGATTCGTCGAGCCATAGGGGAGACATCAAGCCATCCACCTTCATAGCTAATGCCCAAAGATCTTTTGGTGCGGGCGCACAGAAGGGCGAACAGCGATTTCGCGACATTACGAAAATGGCGTTCTACAACCCCACTGCAATCCCAAAGCCAACGCTCTCTGGAAGTATCTACGATAGCAGAAATCGTGATGAGAACCAGACAACATCTCGTTTTGCGGCTACGAAGCAGTCGGCTGACGTTATGGCTAATGCATACGGTGGGACGAGGAGGCCGCAACTACCGAAGCATTTAAAGCAGACCAGTTCAGCGAAAGCAATGCCGGCTCAGGACATCGAGCTTGATGACATCGAGGACTTTCAGTTGCGATCTAAGATTAAGCGGATCCAGGATATCCTGCCTTTTCATAGCGTACTCACATGCAAGCGTGCTATGGAATTGAAGAAGTACAACTTCGACGACGCTATAGAGCTTCTGGCTTCTTCGGAGAGTGATCCGACCCAAATTGATCTCACTATTTTGGATGGTGATGGTGAGGACCCACTTGCTAGTAAGGGTCACTTGCCAAAGAAAGCTACAGCAAAGCAACAGATCAAGGCTCCCATTAAGAGCATTCAAGAAAAATGGGCTGCTACGCAATCCATCCACAAAAGTATACAACCTTCTTCTCCTCTTGCAAACTCATCGCCTATTGCTGCTGAAAAGCCTAAGAGACGTCTGGTCCAGGGGCGAAAGCAGCAGTCGTACCCAGATCCAATCTCATCACCGGCCAAACAACCGACTCCAGCAGCTGTTCCCAGACCTGTCACTCCCGATTCGGAAGACTCGGATTCGGCTTTGGGAGCTTCGGAATCTGACAACGCGGAACTAGAAGTCAGAGTCCTCAACTTCTTCAATACTTGCTCAGCTCCAGATCTTGCAGATACAGCCTCGATCACAGAAGAAATCGCTACTGTAATGCTATCGCAAAAGCCATTCAATTCACTAGGCCAGATACGACAAATCTCAGGCGAGGTTCCACCGAAGAACTCCAAGACCAAGCGGAAATCCACAAAGAAGCCTATCGGCGACAAAATTGTCGAAAAGTGTCTGGACATGTGGACTGGCTATGAGGCCGTGGATCTACTTGTGAAGCAATGCGAGGATCTTGGGGCGCCACTGAAAGAGGACATGAAATCCTGGGGCGTGGACGTGTATGGAGCTTCCAAGAGCGGCGAGCTCGACCTTGTCAGCTTTGATCGAGATACGTCTCCTCGAGATAGCGGGATCGGAACGCCTGCGACCAACCTTTCGGAAGATGAAGGAGACGCTAAAACACAACGTCGACGACCATTCTTCCCGCAGCCATCGAAAATGGCGGAAGGAATCGAGTTGAAAGACTATCAGATCGTCGGCGTCAATTGGCTTTCCTTGTTGTTTGACAGGGAGCTATCCTGCATTCTAGCGGACGACATGGGCCTGGGAAAAACATGCCAGGTTATTGCTTTTCTCGCGCACCTCTTGGAAAAGGGTATCAAAGGACCTCATCTTGTAGTTGTTCCAGCCTCAACTTTGGAAAATTGGCTCCGCGAGTTCTCCGTGTTTTGCCCTCAATTACAGGTCATGCCATACTACGCTAGCCAAGCTGAACGACCTGGAGTGCAGGCTCAGATACTCGACAGCCTTGACACCCTGAATGTGATTGTCACGACATATACGTTGGCGCGGACCAAGGATGACAATAAGTTTTTTCGCAAGCTCAAACCTATTGCGTGCATCTACGATGAGGGCCATTACCTGAAAAACAGCAAGTCCACATTGTATGGAGCCCTCATGCAAATACCAACACGATTTCGCCTTCTCCTTACAGGTACACCATTGCAGAACAATCTTCAGGAACTCGCTTCGCTTCTGGGTTTTATTCTACCTTCCGTGTTCAGGGAACACAGCGATGACCTGGAGCACATCTTCAACAACAAAGCCAAGACGACCGATGATTCTCACGCAGCATTGTTGTCCAAGCAGCGTATCGCCCGAGCAAAATCGATGATGACGCCATTCATCTTACGACGTAAGAAGCACCAGGTGCTAAAGCACCTTCCGGCCAAAATGCGACGAGTCGAGTATTGCGATTTGTCTCCGTCTCAAACAGAGATATATGAGAAGGAGAGAGCTAAGGCACTTGGAGTGATTGCAGCCAGAGCAGCAGGCGAGAAGGTTGGGAACCAGACTGCAAATGTTATGATGAATCTTCGCAAAGCTTCGATTCACCCCTTGCTGTTTCGCCGGCTTTACGATGACGATGCCATCCGGAAAATGTCGAAGGCTTGCCTCAATGAGGACCAGTATAGAGAATCCAATCCCAATCTGGTGTATGAAGACATGGAAGTGATGACGGATATGGAGCTCAACCGCTTCTGCGAAAACAACCCAAAGACTATGACCCCTTTTTTACTTCAAGGCGAACCCTGGATGGATTCTGGCAAAGTCAACAAGCTTGCTGATCTACTCAAGAGATTTAAAGCAAACGGGGATCGAATTCTCGTTTTCTCACAATTCGTCATGGTCTTAGACATCTTGGAACCTGTCATGGAACAGCTCGAGATGCCCTTCTTCCGTCTGGATGGAAATACTAAGACAGACGAACGGCAAGACATGATTGACCAATTCTACAAGGAAGAGGAGATCACGGTGTTCTTACTCTCGACTGGGGCCGGTGGTACGGGCATCAACCTTGCTTGCGCCAACAAAGTCATCATCTTCGACTCGTCATTCAATCCCCAATCGGATATACAAGCAGAGAACCGCGCGCATCGTGTAGGTCAGATGCGAGAAGTTGAGGTAGTGAGGCTAGTTACCAGGAATACTGTTGAGGAGCAGATCCATGCGCTGGGTGAGACGAAGCTGGCCCTTGACGACCGAGTGGCTGGTGTGATAGAGGATGACGCCGAAGGGAAGAAGGCCGAGAAGCAGGGCGCGAAGATAATGGAGGAGATGATGATTGGCAAGCTCGAGGAGGAGTTGAAAGGAGGCCAGGGTGTCACGGGCGACAAAGGCGGCGCCGAAGACGAGATTCTCCCCATATGAGTCAATGGGTTCTATTGAAGGTCCTAGATTCTTGGAGATCTGTGGCCGTTGTTTCGCGAGGCAGAAGTGTTATGTGTCTCTACTCGAATTAAAGTTATCGATAGATGAGCAATGTTTTCCGTGGACGCAGCCTGTTGTGCAGGATCATCCAGCAATCTCGGGTCTACGCTTGGGGTTTAATATCAGGATAAGATCATCCTCAACGCGTCGAATGTGGTGGGTATGCATCTCAATAGCTCTTGGAGTGTAAAGATAGACTGGAACTCACCGGGTGTACTGCAAGCATCCTGAACTCTAAGCATCAATGAGGCTCCATATGCAAAAGTGATCGTGCCTTTGAAGCGTAATTGACGTCTAATTACAACCCTCACAACCCTCATCTCTCCCTTGCCCCCCCTTTCCCTTCTCCTCCGCCTCGTCTCCTGGAGGCCCACGACCTACGGCTGCGTCAGGATCTATAGGTATGGTCGTCTCAATTCTCCCCGGCGTAGACGGCTGCTTGCTATCGACGTTCCTCCCATCAGCTGGAGGACCTCGAGCTATGCCTGCGTCAGAGTCCGTAACGATTGTCGACTCAGCTCTATCGTCGGTGGGTGGCTGCTTGCTTTCGGCATCCTTTTTTACTGACGGCTCATCTGAAGGTTTCTCTTCCATTTTATGCCCGTCAACGTGCCCGAGGTTGCGCGTGGGGTCGATAATGTCGCGGACGAGCTGTTTCAGCTTCTTGACTTCTATGGCAGTTATGTGAGAAAGGTAGCTCCTGAGACAAAAAGCAAAAGAATACTCGCAGCGCGCCCAGATCCTGAGAATATTCAGATGTAACAGCTGGTAGGGTACTTTACCAGGAAAGCCACCCTCTATTTCTCGATCCCATAATCTCGAGGTCTGCGATGATGGCTGCTTTCCTTTGGACTCTGTCGCTTGCTCAGACGGAGATGAGGCATGTACAATGTCCATGGTGAAGATACCGCCGGTTGATGGGATGAGAGCTACTTCGCCGAGAGACGTGGAGAAAGTGGAGAGAAGCTCTTGTGCGAACTGGATAGTGTCACGTTAGAATCTGAGGGAGAATGGTGCATCTCGAGCATGTTCTATACAGAGAGACGGCAAGAAAAGTATGCATCAGAAATGTTTCTGCCCCTGTTTTGCTTCGAGGAGTGTATTGCAACTGCGTGGGAAATCTGCGATGTAGAAGCAGCCTCGTTCGTTGGAGACTTCCTAAAAAGCCCGCTATGGGACTAGACTTCATAGATTACAAAGCAAGCATATAGACACATCGATTGAATGGGAACGACATACGTAGGCAGCGCGAAGCATCCATTTACATTGTGTGCAAAATCGGATGGTTATGCGAGGCAGTACTACTGGCGCATGATACTCTAAGGACTGTGGCTCCGATGTAGACTCCATATCAACTGGACTGAATGCGAGGGCGTGTAGATTCGGAAAGGAAGCTTATATTGAGAGTATTCTGTGGTAGTCGCCTACATTTGGACGATGGGGGTTGATAGATAGGAGTGGTTGAAACCGTGCAGTAGTCAGAGTGATCACGTCATAAGACCGAAGCTCCTCCATATCTTTAATTTTCGAATGCATCGCATGGATTGCCTATCTACATAAAAAAGAGTCCCAAGCGACGATGACTCTCAGCGTAGATTTGGTACATGGGTTTGCTCCTCCTCTTCCCAGACCCATCCATTAGGGCGTATTATAGACTTACTGCAACGACAACGTCCACCTTAAACACATAAAGGAAACCCTATAACACAGGAAACCGCAAAATGCGGTAGATTGAGGCATACCCAATCATGAACATCCAGCCTTCCCATCTCATGTTCGAAGAGAATGTTTGAGAGCGCTCGGACGTAAAGGTGAAGTATGCCTGTAGCCTGATCCCATGTGCTGACTCCGAACAACCTCGATGCAGAAATGATTCGATCAACCCAACTTTTCTTTTCGGTGTATATCCGTACACAAGATGTATGACTGAAGCTTGATGTTGCGTAGGAGGTGTGAAGTAGACCGAGGCGGTGAAGCGAAAGTGGTATCGAAGGAACATGTAAAAAATCCGTAGAACGCCTGGCTGATTTGGGGTATATGCTTTACATGACTGTGCAACAGCCACCTGATTGTTGTGGTGCGTACGGATCTTCGCGCTTGTCGACCTGGTGCAACAGTATGTTAGCTAGCGATTTCCCAAATTGCCCATCGCCGACGCAACGCGCCATTGGCAAGGCGATTGTACGTGGGATGCATAGTAACTTACTGAGCCCCACATAGAGGGCACCATGAAGTCTTTTGTGTTTGTGCAGTACTGAATTAACCTAACATGAGGGATTAAGATTAGCTTCTAACGGCCACTATCAGCTGTCGCAAACAGGAGACCACTACTCACGACATGGATGCTTCTGACACCTTGATTCGGGGTCGTTCAAGATCCTCTCTTAGCCGCGAGTTCAGCTCGTTGAGGCGCCGGAGCTTCAAGTCTGCCATAGATTGCTTCTTGTTCTTGACATCCCCACCAGCGCGGATCTCGTAGGCCGCCGGCATCCTGGCAGTTGGGCTGTATGCTGGATCAAAAAGTGCTCGAGCTAGTTCACCGGATGCGATGAGTATAAATTGCGATGCTTTGACGCTGCGCTGAGATGCTTGCTGGCTGGTTTGGAGGAGTGTGGGATGGAATGCAGAAGCCATTAGCCTGACACTAGCTCGACTAGCTCTAGTTCAGCCCTAATGGGCCACAAAGCGACAAGACACTCTTCGACATCTTCTAGGACAGAACCATTAGAGCTTCGATAAGACCGCCCAAGATGCCTCCGCCACCCCATACTAAGCCGGAAAATGTGCTCAAAGTAGGTACTGAAGACATCTATAGCACAAACAAAGAGAGCGAAGCTGACGCCTTGATTACCAGCGAGCACAAGAACTTATTGCTGTTGAGCAATCGCCAGCTGCTCTCACTATCCTACACGAACATGTCACCTCTAAGAGATCAAGAAATAGCCCAATTACTTCGCTGGAGCCGGTGATGATACAGTTTGTCGAACTTTGCGTAGATCTCAAGAAAGGAAAGCTTGCAAAAGATGGATTGTACCAATACAAAAACACCGCACAAAATACAAACGTCGGCACCATCGAAGTAAGTAGACACGAGGACTGGGAAGTTCTTCTGGTAGTTTTTAACACGTCCTTTCCCTAGCTTGTCCTCAAGAAATTCATCGAGCTCGCGGAGGCCAAAGTCACCGAAGCACAGGCGAAAGCAGATGAGGTTCAATCAACGCTAGAGCCTACTGCCGGAAATGGCGCGAACGTGGAGGATCTTGAGGCTATCGAGACTCCAGAATCAATCCTGCTCTCTACGGTATCAGGGGAACAGTCGAGAGATCGAACAGACAGAGCTATCGTTACACCATGGCTGAAATTTCTATGGGAAACCTACCGAACCGTGCTAGAAATACTCAAGAACAACGCGCGACTGGAAGTGATGTACCAGTCAACGGCTATGCTGGCCTTCACCTTCTGCCAAAATTTCGCTCGCAAGACGGAGTTCCGAAGGCTTTGCGAGTTGCTCCGCAACCACGTCCAAAATGCGGCCAAATACCAATCGCAGATGCACGCAATCAACCTGAGCGATCCCGACACCCTACAGCGTCATCTTGACACGCGCTTCCAGCAGCTTAATGTCGCGGTCGAGCTGGAGCTATGGCAGGAGGCTTTCCGAAGTGTGGAAGACATCCATACGTTGCTTAGCTTGAGCAAACGTCCAGCAAAGAACATCATGATGGCCAACTATTATGAGAAGCTCACTCGGATCTTCCTTGTCAGCGAGAACTATCTGTTCCATGCTGCCGCTTGGAGCAGATACTACAATCTTCTTCGCCAGTCTGCTAATATTGTGGCTTCCGGCCAGAGCTTGAAGAAAGATAACCCAGCGGTGACGGAAGCGGAAATGAGCAGGGCAGCATCGTTCGTTCTGCTGTCGGCACTCTCCATCCCCGTCATCAGTACTTCTCGCTCTCGAGGGGCCCTCATTGATATCGATGAAGCTCGCAAGAATAAGAACAACCGTCTTACCAATCTACTTGGAATGTCTCATGCGCCTACGAGGGCAGTACTATTCAAAGATGCTATGAGTAAAGGGCTGTTGAAGCGTGCTAAGCCAGAGATACGAGAGCTCTATCAGATCCTCGAAGTTGACTTCCATCCCTTGTCGATCTGCAAGAAGATTTCGCCTATTCTGACACAGATTGGCTCAGATCCCGAGATGGAGAAATATGTTCTGCCTCTGCAGCAAGTCATCCTGACCAGGCTGTTCCAGCAGCTGTCGCAAGTCTACGAGTCCGTCCAACTTACCTACGTGCACCAGCTTGCTCAATTTCCCGCGCCCTTCGAAGTGACGTCGGCCTCTATCGAGAAGTTCATCATGAATGGGTGCAAGAAAGGCGACCTGGCAATCCGAATAGACCACGCTACAGGTGTCTTAACCTTCGACTCGGACGTCTTCTCATCAGCAAAGGCGATGCACCCTGGAAGCGGCTTAGGCTCTGCAGAAAATGAAGCAAGCTCTGTTCAGCAATTGCAACGTACCCCGGCAGAGATTGTCCGCTCCCAACTCACGCGTCTGGCAAAGACACTCTACGTTACGTGCCAATACGTAGATCCCGAGTACAACGAGTCTCGCGAACAAGCCAAGGCGGCGGCTCTTTCAAGAGCACAGGCTGGCGCTGAACAAGAGCACCAGGAGACTTTGGCAAGACGAGCCATCATCGAAAAAAAGAAGGAGCTAGCTTCCGATGCACTTCAGAAGAAGCAAAAGGAGGAAGAGACTCGAAAGCGTATCATTGCTCAACATCGGCAGGAAGCTGAGACCTTGCGACTTTCTGAGGAGCACAAAGAGCGTGAACGTAAGCGCATGAAGGATGAGCAGGATCGCATTCGCCGTGAGAACAATGAGAAAGAGCTGAGTGACCTTGTCAAGAAAGGTATCAACATCGGAGACGTCGACGTCAAAGATCTTGATAGCAACCAACTTCGACTTCTGAGAATCTCCCAGCTAGAAAAGGAGAAGAATGATCTCTTCAAGAATCTCAGAGTGACTGGGAAGCGTATCGACCATCTGGAGCGTGCGTTTAGGAAAGAAGAAATCAAGCTTTTGCCAAAGGACTACGAGGCACAGCGAGAACTAGACCTGGCTGCTTATGAGAATTCGAAGTCGGAGACACTCAAAGAAACGAAGCGGAAGCACGAGGAGGACGTTGCCCTCAAACACCGACTTTCCCGCCTCTTACCAGTCTATGAAGAATTCCACCAAGACCTTAAAGACCGCCGTCACGACGAGTTCGAGAAGCGGAGAAAGGCGGCCGACCGAGAGTACCAGAGTGCCATTGACAAGCGGAAACGCGAAGTTCGTGAGCGAAAGGCACGTGAACAAAGGGATCGCGAGGAAGCTGAGAGGCATGCCCAAGAAGAAGAGGAGAGGATCGCTAGAGAAACTGAGGAGAAAGCCGCTGCAGATGAAGAGAAGAAGCGTATGCTGGCCGAAGCTAAGGCGAAGAGAGATGCAGAGCGAAGGTACTTGCTCCTCCCACAAGTTGCGAATTGACAAATGCTAAACAGAACGCACAGGGAACTCGACGAAAAGGCGGCCATTCAATGGAAGCGCGAAGAAGAAGCTGAAAAGAAGCTCGCGGATAAGAAAGCCGGCCTGGGCCGTATTCCAGATCGATCAGCACCATCCCGTGCCCCTGAGATGGCGCGAAACGAGTCGAGAGATAGACCAGCATCCGGCGGACCTCCCAAGCTCAACCTTGCAGGCAACAAGCCAACCTGGCGTGAACGTCAAGTAGCGAAGGAGGCTGAGGAAGCGGCTAAAGCAGCTGGAGGCCCTACCAGCGCCCCTCCGCCTGCCGCTCCCTCAACCGACATCGCCACCGAGGAAGCAGCGCTGCCGAAGAGAACTGGGGGCTATGTCCCACCTGCTCGACGTGCTGACGGAGCTCCTCCCCGTGGTCGTACTGATACTGCACCTTCACCGGCTGCACCACGAGACGCCAGCTCAAGCGTCGAGCCAACTGCTAAATGGCGCCCTGGGGCCCGAGGGGATGCGGCAGGCCGCGATGGCTCCCCGGCTGATTCGCTCAAGCCGAGATTCTCTGGCCTGAGGCAACCAAGCAATAGAGACACGAGTCCTGCTGATGGCGATAGACCACTCTCGTCTTCTGGAACGGCGAGGACAGAGAGCCCAGCTAGTGAGAGGCCTGCGCCAGGGAAGTACGTGCCTGTACAAATGAGGAACAAAGGGTTGAGGTAGATTGCAGGAGGGCAGCGAGGGGGGAATGAGGAGAGAATAGGAGTTGGCCAGATTGCGAATGAAGGGAGGATGTTCTTAATAAAAGGGCTACTTGCAATGTCATTTTACTAGATGGTACTTTTCAAGCACACGTGTGCGAGCAGTGTCATTAATAGTTAGATTCGTACTGGCGTCACTTCGCAGGTACTCTGACCGTACCAGCAATGTGTAACGAACGTCTCCTTCCACTATTCATCTCATAGAGGCTGCTTAACTACGACAACATGCTATCGACGCCCTCATTTACTTCGTACATATTGACAGATGATCACAACATGCCATTACCTCCGCCTTCATGCCGCACCAACCTCCACCCCCAATCCACCAACAAGTCGCTCCCTCCATCCATTGCAGACTTCCTCAAACCCTCCTACAATTTCAACACATATGCCAGCACAATCTCGCCTCGCCAACCTCGTCTCCCATTCTCCCTTCTCTATCCACCGTATCCCTTCTTCTCTAGCTTCAGCCTCCTTTCTCATTTCGATCACGGTCTCTCTTGCTGTTCTCGACCTTCTTGAGGCTAGAGATGTTGTCTGATGTGTCATGTGCAGTGTGTCAGAGAGAAATGTGAGGATGGAGGTGAGTTCGGCGGTTGAGGCGTGTAGGCTGTGCATCGATGAGAGGGGGTGCGGCGCTGGTGTTGGGAGGGTGAGGAGTAATTCCGAAAGGAGTGGCAGTATCTCTTCGATGAATTCTGGATCCGCGGGTGCGGCAAATGGAGAAAGGAAAGGATGGCAGAGTGCCTGGAGGGCGCGTGTTTGGGAAGACAAGTGCGAGGTGAGAGCGGTGTGTGCAGTGATGAGCCTGCTGGCGCCGTTCTCGACACCGGCTTGCGATCCGAGATCTTTGAGGGCGTCGGCAACCCTTTGTACAACATTGTCCCCGTCGCTACCGTTGGCTTCTGCGCCTCGGCGTGCAAGGCTCTCCACAGCAGCCATCCGGGCGTCGAGTGAGGGTGAGATGCCGTCTACCCCCTGTAAGTCGCTGTGGTCACCGTAGTCGGAGCCGTCGTATACCGAATTCGCCCTGTGATGATGCCTTGATCGCATCTTCTGCTTGGGCGGACTCAGCGAGAGTTCTCTGGCAGATCGTGGCTTTTGTGATATAGATATGCCCTTATTTTCCTTGAGCGTGGTCTGGAATGAGGGGTGTCCGTCTCGCGCGTTCTCCGCTGCCTCGTACTGGAATTCCGAGACATCGTCTACAGCCTCGCCCTCCTCATCTTCATCGAAAGCTTCTGCTAACTCGTCTGCCAAGTTGCCAAGCCCATTTGAGCTCTCCACGTCCTGCCCATTGCTATACCCATTGGACAGGTCATAGTGTCCGTTCCGGTCGTGAGATGAATTCGATCGCGGGGTTTGAGGTGGAGCTATCGAGAATACAGACGATCTTCTGCTGCTGATGGAGGGTCGTTTCGAATGATAGCCATTGCTCTGGGGATTAGGAGATGTGAAGGAGATGTCGATGCTCACGGCCGACGATTTCCTGCGCCGCACCGGCGTTCGAGGAGAAGAAGGCATCGAGAGGTATTCTGCAATTTTACAGCCAATTGGAGTGGTACTAGAAGCTACTGGCTACCATAGATGTCAAGTAAAGCGTATTTACGCGAGTTGTTTGAGGTAGATGCGTCGTAGGTAGGAAAGTCTGCGTCATGGGTCGGAGGGCTGGTTTCAGTTTCCGGTATTGGAGCGGAGAAGATGGTTGGGGTCTGGCTAGTCTTTGTCTGATCACTTCACAGCGTGTTGAAGAAGATTCTTTGTGCAAGTGACAATGTACTGTATTTTGTGAATGTTAAACGACTGCAAATAATCCCTCGAATCCCTGTCTTGGAGGCACGGGAGGATTCAGGGCAAAGCACGATCCAGTCTAGCGTCTAGCGGCGGCTCTTCCCCCCCGTCAAGAATGGCTTGCATGACGAGGGCGGGGAGGGGCCTTTATCTCAGCAGCAAAGTCGAAATTCCTATTGATATGCTACAATTGGGCCGTATATTTGAAGAGCCTACTTTCAGACAAGATGACTGCTCTTCGCCCATTTCGCCCCCAAGATTTACTCCATATGAACATCACAAACCTAGACCCTCTCACAGAGAACTACAATATCGACTTCTATCTGCAATACCTGAGCAAATGGCCATCACTATTCACTGTAGTGGAAGATCAATATGGTAACATAACAGGTTACAGCAAGCCGCCCATCTTCCATCCTGCCGAATGGTCTGAGCTGATTATATGCGTAGTGATGGGCAAAGTGGAAGAAGACCCACCATGGAGACAATTCACGGAGCACTACCTGCCCTGGCACGGCCATGTCACCGCTCTCACAGTTGCTCCGCAATACAGAAGGCTAGGTCTAGCTCAGACCTTGACAAAGGCTCTAGAAAGAGGGTGCGAAGAAGAGAATGCATGGTTCGTCGACCTCTTTGTTCGAGAAGGGAACAAGACAGCTGTGGGCTTGTACGAGGGCATAGGGTATGCGTCCACTCTATCACGCGATGAACCTCAATTCGATGTGCCGCTAATGCGATATTGGAAACAGATACAGCGTCTTTCGAAGAGTAGTCGACTACTACAGCGACGATCCCACAGGTCAGAAAGCAGGCGAAGATGCGTTTGATATGCGCAAACCATTGAGTAGAGACAAGAAACAAAAGCACATAAGGAAGAACGGGAGAAATTTTAGAGTTGAGCCAGAGGACTTGTACCATGGATGATTAGCAATTCTATGAATTTCCTGCCGAGAAACCACGACATCGTATGGTCATCGTACCTCTCGTCCACAAATTACTATGAGAAGAACCCAATTTGACGGCTTGGAGGTACCGACTTGGCTGTCCGGAATACACGGTCATACTCATGAAAGAATATTAGCAAGCGTTCAGAGCTGGCGCAGTTGAGGGGTGACGAGAACCCAAAAGAGCGTCACAACTACGACTTTAGATAAATTGAAGGGCACTGGTACTTAAGGAAGAGGCGTTCTGCGCGCTTTTCTGACAGAATTATTATTCCAGAGGCTCTGAAACCCAAGCTACGCAGACCAGAAGTAGCAATAACACGAATCAATTTCCAAAAACACCAGAAAGACCCCTCCTGCGTTCTACCAAAGCTCCACAACAATCAAACTCAGGCCAGCGTTCCGAGGGCCCTACCCAATCAAGCCACCTCATCGCCTTCCAATTTTTTCTCCTGTTCAACCTGTGGATCCAGCATTTTATCAATGACCAGATCCGCCGCCCCATCGAATGTAATAGTAACCTGAATCCTCTTAACACCCTTGCCACTTGACTTTATCTCTTTATTCACCGTCTCCTGTAAGTCACTGACCTGCACGCTAGCGATTAAGGTCCCTGTCGACGCTCTCGTTCGATTGACAGGTTTCTCGGTCATCTCAGAGCGTCGTGCTTCCGGCGAAGTGGCGTTAGATCTAGCCTGTACTTGCGCAGTAGCGGAGGCGGATAAAATTGGCTCAGGCCAGTCTTCCGTGCGTACATTGTCTGATACCGAAGGTGTAGAGCTCAGTGAACGCGGAGGTGAACCCTGTGTTCCCTCCAATGAGTGTGAGACCATGGGTGTGGGGCCTTGTGAGCTCATAGGGGAGTGCTGCGTTATGTCTGATGAAGGTTCTCGCGAAGTAGTCTCAGAGTTGCCACCAGGTGCCGTGAAAAAGGTTCCATAAGTGGACGTGGAAATTGAAGGGCGCTTCGACGGTTTCTTGATTGATGTTTTGTTTGGGCTAAGCGAGCGCGCTGGAGAATGCCTAGTTGTATCTGGTGAAAACTCTTCCTGAGATTGTTCCCACCATGGCATTGGGCCTTCCGACTGTCGGAGCAGAGGACTAGAAGAATTGTCCGTCACACTTCTAGAGCGCTCTGGTGCTTGCAGCTCATCCACCCTGTGTAGGTGGGCCACAGAGCAATGATCTTGTGCCACTCGACCGTCCATATGACGTTCTTTGACCTCATCGAGACCGGAGCCTTCGGCTAGAGTGGTATTCGTCCCACCAGCACCATCGCCATGGCTATATTTACCCATGTTGTGCTCGTTGATTCTGTCTCGCGGAAGATGGTGTAGTGGAATAGGATCCTGTTGAGTGTCCCTTGGGACCTTTAAACTTGCAAAGCCCACTGACTCCATCTTGGAATGAACTCGGACTGCATTTGGCTTATCAAGCGGGACGAGTTTAGGCCAGCGCAGTTTCCATTTCGTCACCCCTGAGAAGGAACGTGCCGATCTTTGAGTATTCGTGCTGGATCGACGCGAGCTCGGTGCGGTCGAGGCATCATTAAAAGTAATCGCAGAGGACGTAATGGCTGGTTTGCGGTCAACTTCGGAGTTGATTCCATCCGTCTCATGTTTTTCAGGTGCATGGCTTTTGCTTCCCCTTAGGCGATGGGAACGACGTTGATGCCGTTCTTCTTGTTTACCAGCAGTACCCGAAATGAGGCTCTGTGAATTATATAATGCAGCGTCCGAACTACTTCGTTGGAAAAGCTGCCTTGTAGTAGATGTGCCCGCCACTTGGCCCTGCACTTCCTGGTGTGAAGCATGTTCCTTGAAGGGCTTCGCCTCTTCTTCTTCGGAACAAGCCGCCCAGTGCTGGATCGATTGACTGTCGTAGCTCCGGTCCTTGGGGGTTGCATGAAAAGACGGCATCCTATGAGGAAGCAGCTCCACAAGAGGCTTGTCGCCTAATGAATGGCTTCTGCGCTCCGACCTTTCCATGTGCACCTTGGATTTGGAAGATACAGGATCAGAGGCTTTGCGGTCGTAAGATTTGCCAAAAACATCCAATCCCACCCAACCACGCTCCACCATTGAGCCCAATCTAGCAGCAATGCTTCTCTTCGGCCGTAGATCCGGCTCATGACCGTCTTCTGTCGTGGATGGGTCGGCCAGATTCGGAGGTAGGGCGCGATGGCTGTGGATCTGGTTCTCATTGTTGGAGTGTCTTTGCGGTCCGGTGGCGACTGTATCGTCAGAGGACATATCCTCACTGTGGCTAGCCTGTAGAAGCGGCGTCTGTGATGCGCTCAATTCAGGTATCAGAGGAGGACTTTGAGGCTTGTCTCGAGGATGGGCCGAAGAACCTCTAAAGAAGTTCAGAGTTGAAGCTTCGCTGGGACCGATCTGATGTCCATCAGAAGGTCTTGCTGTTTTAGAAAGGTTGCTCGTGTCTATTTCTGACCTCCTCGAAGCGACCGACTCTGGCGTTGGCGTGAATGCATGCCTTGGGTGGCTATGGTCTTCGCGGGTCTGTGCCCAAGGTCGCGGGCAAGGTGTTATGGGTGAATGAGAGAGAAACGTACAATTTCCCTCACCTTTCAATTGCTGCAGGGCCCGAACTCGGGCAGCGACAAAGCCTTCTTGCACGATTGGCCCCGTTGCCTCGCAGTATGCTGAATGTTCGCGCATGACTGACTTCGTGGAACCTGGCGGTCTGGGACTCCGTTCTTTCCGAGAGCGTGGGGTTCTAGGTCTCCACTCCTTCATTCTGGTGTCAGAGGTCGGAGACGTACTGAAGAATAGGAGTTCAGAACTGAAATGTTGGCTATTGCTACTGTCTAAAGAATGGTTTTAAGATACCATCGACAAGAGTGCAACATGCTTGTCTGAGCGCAAGCATATGGATAGACTGGATAGCGAAGACAAAGTAAAGAAGGCTTGATTTCGAATTCTGGGCTAGCAATGCAGGGAAGGAACAAAGGGCCAGCAAGATCCATCTGGAATGGCAAGCACGATGCTTGAAACCAATGCTCGCGATGGGAAGATCCATAGGAGCATCCTCTTTGTACAAAATCTGTAGGGGTACAATGGCACACAACATACTGCAGCAACATCTACTTCAGTGACGCCTGCAAGCTCTCTAGAACCTGTATGATAATTTCAGCATGGCCCTATCATTCACGAGAATCAACTGGAAAATTTACCTCTAGCTCAATCTTCGCCTCTGCAATGTCCTGCTCACTTCCGCTGCCTCCAGCGATTTTCTGTGCTTCGGTGATTTGCGATCGGACGGCCTGTGACGAGCGTTAGATCACGAGGCTTTGTGGCGCAAAAAGGTCTCGAAGGAGCCTACATCGGAGCTGAATTCCTCTAGAGGAAATCCTTCAACAGCATTGATGCTGAGCTGCGAGCCAGGCTGCACGATTGCAAAGCCTCCAGATACTGGGTTAGCATTCCTGTTAGCCAAGGTCCGGCCTCATCCGCATTCTTCAGAAAATCTGATTTAGATGGTCTGAGGTTCTCCAATTCTCCCTGTAGGCCATCTCAACTCTTCTCGCCATACGTACAGAAAAATTGTTTGCTTCCGCCGGCCTCCTCGATTATCTCCACTAGCCCAGGCTTCAATTGCTCGATGGAAGGCACGTGGTTGGCGAGTACGCCCATCTCTCCAGACTCCGCCGGTATGTTGACCTGGACTCTGAAGATTGGGCAAAGATTAGCTCAAACCCTCTGCAATTTGCAGCAATGTGCCAGGGAGTGACAATGGCTAAGGAGCGACGTACACATCTGTAGACTTGTAGATAGACTAGACAGGGAAGATATGGTCAGATTCATGTAAGCGATACAGCTCATCATTGAGCGGAACATAGATGAGGGCGCATGGATGCCCACCTGATGGGGAAGCGCAAGGGTGAGCTTGATCTTGTCTGATACAGCATCTGCGTAGCCTCTTCGCTGCAGGGGCAATCGAGTCCTCGAAGACCCAATGAGGGCAGATGCTCGAGCTATACGTTGGAATTTCATAGCTATCACGATTCTCCCCTGACTGGTTCAACTGCTAAGGTAACAATTGTTCCATTCGTGTTTGCAACGAGCGCGGTCGATGCGGCTATTTACGATGGCTAAGCTGCTTCTGATTAGCGGCTTGGCTTCATCTCGTCCTCGGCCTGTCCCCTCTTGGATTTATTCCCATGTACCAACGTACAGCGAAGAGTCTCCCCACCGGTCTATTCCCCAAGCGTCAATTCCACTGGTATGGATAAAGCACGCCGCCGCTCGTGGACCCGATGGGATAGAATGATTGGGGTCTGGAAATCCCTCATTTACATACCGCCATTGACCTAGTCCGCTCAACAAGCTGCATGAGCGTATAATGCTCTCGAACCTTTAGCAGCCATCCCGGGCAGATCTCATTCTTGCAAATCCCCATATACACTGGGTAGCCTCCCGTCATATGTCCGCAGACCAAACTGTGAAGATGATCAATGGCGGAGCCAAACAAATACAGAATGCCAAACCGCACGGTCCCTCTACAACGAATCCTAGTCCTTGGCCTTCGTGCATTCGATTACAGGTAGCTCTGGGCGTAGCACTCTCCATTGCAATAACATTGAGCCACTGACGCAATTTTTCATGCAGCAACCCCAGATTTGGCCAACACAGTGTGGGGTGCTTTCCCCATGCATGCGCGCTGTGAATTGGACAGTCTGAAGCTCCCCACTCACCGTCTTCTCTTCCGCTTACTAGAGAGTGAGGCCTCATGACCATCCGAATGCAAGCTGTAACGCTTGAATTGTAACGAGACTAGGAGCCACGGAGCGTAAGACTTCGAGGTGTGGGGGCATTCGCCGGTCGTCGGACGCGAAAAGAGGGGCATGCGAATCCTGGCTCAGCAGATGGTTCGATCTCTTCTGCTTTCTAGGCACAGAAGCTTTATGCAGGGCTAGGCAAGATGGCGGATGTTGCATCTGGCGTATGAAGTTATGATAACTGAAATCGGGTCGTAATACAGTCAAGCTGGTTCATCCGCAATCTTCGCCGAACTCGCTTTCTTTCTTTAGGCTATGGTATCAGAAGTACGCACCGAGACTGAAATCTACCGCGGAAAGTCCCACCAGCCGCTCAACATAATCAAAAACCTTGCCAATCTCTCACTCTTCTTTGGTTCCATAAACAGAAACAAATCATTCATCACCACTCCACTCCACTCATTCTGCGTGTTATTCTCACACGATCTTGAGTTGCTTATACGTCTCTCTGGAATTGATAGCACTCCTTTGGCTGTCTTACGAAAGCTATTGGCGGACCTCACATCGCCACGATCAAAGAACCACCCACAGCTACCAATATCATCCTACGAACACCCGTCCTTGATCTCACTCATCCTTCGTCTCAGAATCTCATCGCGCAGGGCTGAGTTTCGGCTCCTCTGCGCACAGCTCTATCGGTCGCTCACACCGTTCCTTGCGGGTAGACTTACTCGCCGCCATTCACATCATGTCTGCATTACAATCGTAACAATACGGTCCTGAGGGACACTTTACCCATCGGGATCGCGAAATTGACAATCCGTCGGGGCTTTCTTGAGGAGCTATTTCGTTGATAAGACCTACATCGTACAAACTCGCCATACATTCCTCTACCTTTGCAAGCCTTTCCGAAGTCAGAACCTTTGCGCATCAACGGCTCGCCAATCGTCCAGGTTCTTATTCCATAGGCATCATCGATCCTCATGGCACACCATCAACGAACGAGTCATGACCGAAGTCTTGCCGCCCGAAGCCTGTCCTCTATTGGTGGGCTTCAAGGCTCGGCCAACATGTCTACAATGGGCGATGATGATCTAGCAGCAGAGGTGGATGAACCACCAGATACGCAAATCCAGTTTGTAAAGAAGTGGACATCGAGCTCACACAATTCGAACACCGGATCCAGTTTCAGCATGTCACCACAGCATGTACACAACAGGACCGAGTCACTGCTCACTCAAGCACTCCTCACGAGCCCGGAGATGACTCCTTTGTCTGATGCTGAAGCTCCTGTGCTTACCAGTGACGGTGGGATGACGAGTCCAGCCAGGACGTCAACGCCAAGTCCTCCCCTTCCATATATCAATCACATGCACCTAGGCACTCTAGTATCAGACACAAAAAACGAAAAGGCCCAAGATACTTCTGTGCAAATCCCACACACGGCCAATGTCGGCAAGTCACAAGAAACTAAAGTGGAGGAAGGCTTAGGTCGCAAACGATGCATCAGCTTCGCGTGTGGTGGCCAGGCCGCTGCACAGAAGAAAGTTGACCTGCCCGTGCAAGCCCAGGACACCTCGACCTTGAAATCAGCTGAACCACTGAAACGTCCGTGCATATTGAGGTTTGCATGCCCAATGAAACCGGTGCGCAATGAGTCTTCCAAAGCCGAGAGTGTCGAGAATATTCCATCCTCCAAGGACAAAGACCCTGTGCCAATCACTCATGCAGCTATCGAATCGTTGCCCGGGCCCAAGCTTCGCGAGCATCGAGATTATATTTCTCCTATCAAGAACAGCCCACCCAAAGATACTTTTGTTCGCCCTTCGGCGCGAGGTTTCAATCGTGTGGACTTCCAGAAATCGGAGGCCACTAGATTCAACGAATTCGCTGGCACGCTAGTGGACGATGACTGGACTAATGAGCAAACAGCTTATCGCCAAAAAATCACTGTCAACGATACGCTGCGCAAGGAAAATGCTATCAGACAATTAGCCTACGAGGCTGAAGAAGAGGCACTCGAAGAAGAAGCCGAGGAAGCCTTTGACAACGGTAACAGCCAGAGTGATCAAGATGATGACGACAGGGATGGCGAAGAATTGGATGAGGCGTCCGACGATGGCAACGAGACAGACGATGAAGAAGGCTTTGCTGAATCTGATGACGAAAGTGATGTTGGCTCAGAGTATCGATTCTGGACTCCAGGCCTCACAACGGCCGCTACTTCCACGGAGCAACTGGAGCACATCCGTCCCGCAGCTCATCGGGTGGCCTCGGAATCATCCATTGAATCTATAGTCGACAACAGGAAGGACTCTGCTCGACGCCGAAAGGAACCTCTTACGCATAGACGCTCGAAAATGCGGCCAGGAACTCCCGAGTTGCCGGATACGACCGAATTCGTTATTGGAACACTTGACGAAGACCGTCCCCTTGAAGATGCTTACAAGTCCTGTCTCGAGGAACGCCGACGTTTAAAGCATCACCTTATCCCACAAGACATTGACCCGAGCTTCCCAACATCAGAACCTGATGACGATGACAAGGAGGACCAGGAGGAGGACGAGGATGATGATGCTGCTACGCAATTAGACGATGAACCTGAATGGGTGACTGGGCGATTAGAGAGCTCCGAGGAAGAGAACCTGGCTGTTCGAATAAAAAGCTCGTCCTGGACAAGGGCAACGAAATCCCCTATGGCGTCACCAAAACGCTATCATTCACCACCACCCCCGTTCAAGCGTAAAACGGCCAATCGATCCCCTCCTCCGCGTAATCTCTTCGGCCAATCGATCCGGCATCTACGGTCTCCACACCCAGCACACCGCAAGCCCAACTCTCCTCCCTCATCGCGCAGACCTTCCCCAACAGGCTCCCCATCTACCAAGCCTCACGGGATCAGCATGCCGCATCTAGCCCAACGTCCAAATCTTACTCATACAACCTCACTTCCAAGAACACCCAACCCCTTTTGGAATCAGCATCGCAGGGCTCGCTTCCACGGCGCCGAAACGCCCTCCACTGGTACATCACCAACAACGATGGGACAAAGGCGTTCAGACAGTCATACTCGCGGACCGATTGATATAGTCCAGGGTCTCGAGACAAAACGGCAAAGGCGTAAGGAGAAGTTCTGGCGTCAGCACTGCCGCGATACGAGCAAAACGAAGGAGCGACGATGTCAACCTGGTAAAGGCGCAGTAAGGATGAAAGAGCTTGGGGAGATGATGAAAGATCGTTGCAAAGGATATGGACAGAAGGCCCAGCTAGTCCTCTCCGTTTGAGCATCCGCCGTTCACCCAAGATCCAGGTATACTGCACATATTCGTACATATATCTTGCTGAATCCTTATTCTCCAGACATGGATCATGTACATATTGCTTTTCATGCTTTGACGATTGGACACAGTTGGAGTCGTGAGCTTGCGTTACAATATGGTCAGCAGTGGTTAGATGTTTGTATGGGATTTGCTAGATAGCGAGCAGTGGCGGCATTTTCCCCCAAAACCCGCTTGACCATTTCAATACAATCATTTGAAAAATGATCCTTCTAGCTACACGCCTACAACCTTTTACAAAGACCTACAGTGTAGAGTAGCATGTGAATTGACACGCCCATACCAAAGGAAACCGTTACACGTGCTGTAACAAGTTTGGCCAAGACAATTCCTGCGCTATCAGAGGGCCAGCAACTTGCATGCATACGGAGTACACACCATCTACTGAAATTCCTATTTCATCCACTGCTATAACTCTCCTTTAGACGAGCTACTTCCCCCGTTCCTACGATCATGTGGATGATAAATTGGTGTAAGCTGCCACCAAGCCTTCAGACCAGGTCGAGGCTCTACTGATCGCTTTCGGTGTCCTGTTTAGTCTGGGATGTTCTTGCATCTCTTGGTCTCCTCAACAAGCACGCGAAGCTGCTATTCCTGGGCCTTGATAATGCCGGCAAGACAACCCTGCTACACATGTTGAAGGTGCGTAAAGCCCCGAGCCTCAAGCCAAGGCAAACATCCAAGGCATACTCTACAAGTTCTACCGTTCTCGAAGGGGCTCCAGAGGCAACACATGACATAGAATGAATTATAGCTGATTTCGCAACAGAATGACCGAGTTGCCATCCTACAGCCCACCCTTCATCCAAGTGCGCCCGCTGTTTGCCTTCATCGCCCGTCAGGGACGCCACAACGTGGACAGCAAGCTGACCCGCCTCTCTAGCATCCGAAGAACTAGCTATTGGCAACTGCAGATTTACTACCTTCGATTTAGGTGGCCATCAACAAGGTACTCAAGCCTTTGAACCTAGCGTTACTAGCTGCCTTCTTTCTCAGGAATGCCATACTGACCGATCGCTAGCGCGTCGTCTCTGGAAAGACTACTTTCCTGAAGTATCCGGCATCGTATTCCTTGTCGACGCGAAAGACCATGAGCGACTTGCTGAATCAAAAGCCGAGCTTGACGCGCTGCTCTCGATGGAGGAGCTCTCGAAGACACCTTTCCTGATCCTGGGCAACAAAATAGATCACCCAGATGCAGTGAGCGAGGAAGAACTTCGACATCAACTGGGACTGTGGCAGACAACAGGAAAGGGCAAGGTGCCGCTGGAGCAAATAAGACCAATTGAGGTGTTCATGTGCAGCGTTGTCATGCGTCAAGGTGAGTTCTGTCAATGCCTGACACTGGTAGGGGCTAATAGACGCTTTATGCAGGTTATGGTGAGGGTATAAGATGGCTGTCCCAATATGTCTAGTAATATGGAAGCGATGACTGGTGCAAGGCTTGGACTGTCTACTCATGCGTGAATTCTTCACAGGGAGCAAGTGTATCATAGATAGAATAAGAATGAGATAATAGTGCTCAATATTTGCAATCACACATCACACAATGAAGCCTGTGATGAGTCCTAATCTTTTTATTCTCTTGATTCCATGCATTCCAATGTGACCTGCTTTAGTCCATTCGACATTCGTCGGCAAAATTGTATTGGCAAAATCAGCTCAATCCCAATCCCAATCTCAATTTCAATGGTGGCGTCAAGACTCGCAGACCGTTGATACACAAGCGCAGGTCTAGTCCATGAAATATTGTAGACATTCCATTGCTCTATAAAGTAAGCAACAAATGGTTTGTAGGACATCGACCACACCCTCAAGCCTTTCGATGATCCGCTTATCATAGCCATGAACACGCACACCGCTTACTCGATCAAACTGGACATCAAGGCCACCCGAAGTTGGCTAAGGGTAGCAAGAAGCCTTGAAGTAGAGCTTTGCAAGTATCATGCTCCGACGAAGGGTCAATCTCACGTCCAGAAATACATCAGACTAGTACGTTGATGAGGGCGGTAGGATCATATAGTATCAGATGGGATGAAAGCCATTTTCAGCAGCAGCAGATGATACACATGAGTAATCCGTACTATCTCGAAGCGGGATAAAGTGCTCTAGCATTGGAAGCATGTGAAGCTTGTGAAGTATGTGACTGCTGACGGGGGCAAGCATGACTTCCTTATGCAAGACTCCGAGAATGTTGGATGTAAGAGGCAGCTTCCCGTCTTCTACTCGACGTAAAGACCACGATGGGGGCGACATCGGAATTCGAAGAACTAAGGGATTATTGCTTGCATTATAACCGGACCCCCACACCTTTTGAAATTCTTAGATCTCTTAGGTCTCTTAGGTCTGGATTCCTGGATTTAAGCTCGGCTTTGGAGGCTGATTTGTCCCGCGAGACCCTGAGGTCTGACCCATGGTAATCTTTTGTTCTTTTGGTGCTAATCCTTTCGATCAACAACAGCTTTCAATGCTCAAAGGCTCAAACCAACATCCCTCTCCTGTCAGGCTGTCAACAAATTTGCGCCTTCAAGCGACCTCCCCGCGGCTATATCAGCATATCTGACGTGCACAAAATACGACGTCAAGCCGTGTTTGACCATCCGCAAAGCCAAGACGACAACCAACACCACCAGCTGCTTATCTTGTTGCAAGCTTCGGAAGCTGCAGCATCTTGCGATCTAGTACGCCGTTTCTCCCCGCTCCCTCCCACGCTCGCTATTCCATTGGCTCGGCCTTCTTCGCCTGTACATTTGATGCTCCCGTCACTGCTTCGTACCTCTGCTATATAACTCTGCAAAGACCTGCCTACCCGTTTGTCCAGCCTATTCCCGCCGACTGCGGAGCAATCCAGGACCCATCCAGGACCCATCCAGGACAGATCGCTGACTATCCAGTACCCGCTAGTCCAAAACATTTGCATCATTCTTGGGAGGCTATCTGTTCAAAAAGCATTCTCGAGTCAAACGGCTTTCTTGAGCTGTGTCCCTTGCCCAGGTCTAATACTACAATCACCTTGCGCAACGAAACGTCCCCTGCTACAACCTTCACCGGGTTTCGCATACCTTATGTATCGACCACGATGGACTCGGAGGATGGACAAGTCTTTGTCAAGGTGGGCACTTGAGTAGCTGCTTCCCATAGGGAAGAGAGCCTCGACTGACCTGGCAAAGAATCTAGCACAATTCGTCCGTACTCATGAGAAGGCCCTTGCAAATGCCCTTCAACTACGTCGCCAAGCGCCCAAGAATGGGCATACAGGCATTTCCTCGGAGGATGCCTTGCCCACAAAGGTCTCCGACTACCAAAACTCCAACTCCTCCTCCTCTACTTCCATGCCGCGCTATCACTTGGATCTCTCAACTTTTCCTCCCACAACATCAAACCAGCAAAACTCGCGCTGACTCCACACCATCTATACTACTTGCTAGACCGTTTTGAAGATATAGGGATACATGTTGGGCCAATGAATGTGCGGCTCGAGAACATCCATACAGAGGCGTCTCCTGCCAACTACGTCTCTTTCCTCGGCCAATCGCAGGGTTCTCGAGGTTGGAGCGACCGTGACTCGGTTCACTCTGTATCGAGCGTACGAGGTGTTATGTCCGGCATGTCGACTCTTTGGTCTGGTTTTGGACTTGGGTCTTCGAGTAGTGCTACAAAGACCGAGAAGGCCAAGGTGCAGCTACTGACAGATACAAAGTACCTATACTCCGCTTTCACCAAGATCCCATGCTTGCGACTGGCGCCGGACCGGAAAGCGCGCCTGATTGGGGGTTACGAAGAATTTCCATTCGATACTGCAGTACCATTGCTCCCTTCAAGAACGTCAGCGCACTTGAAGTCTGTGACGTAGACTTCCGACAGTTCTTTGGTTGGGATAAAATGGCCGAGCAATTGCGCTCGCTAACTGTAAAGCGATCGAACTTAGACGATCCAAACGATCTTTTCGTCAATATCGTTCTCGATGATATGGACAAGCGGCGCCGGCGCTCATCTAAGGCCCAAAGCTCGCCCGTGCTTCCATGGCCAGCGAGCCCTTCCTTGCGTTTTAGCGACATAGGAAGACCCAGTTCCTCGCCTGGCTCGCCCATGGTCGACGGCAAGCTTGGCCACAGCGCCAGCCCTCAGAAAGATGCTCTTCAACTTCAACATGATCAAGACGCCCAAGTAACACGTAAGAGACCAAGGACCAAAAGCGCATCTCCAAGTCGGCCCAGCAGCTCGAGACAAGACAGTCCTTACCGTAACATACGCGCGAGTCCGGCCAAGGTCAAGCGCTCAGGATCGAACAGCTCGAACTCTAGCACCCATTCTAGCGGACCAAACCGGAGTGGAAGCTTCTCCAACCTGCTGACGATGGGCATACTGCCTGCTTCTAAATGGAGGTTCTTGAGGCATCTCTGTCTCGCGGATAATTCTCTCACTTCGATGACGGCCTCAAGCCTTGCCCCGCTCTCAAATACTTTGCATTCACTGGACTTGTCGTCTAATTTGCTCACCGAGATGCCAGATTGTCTTGTAACGTTGACAGCATTACGAGCCTTGAACGTATCCAATTGCATGATTGCATCTCTACGTTCTCTGACGAAGAATTCATTGCCTGCTATCAGCGCGCTGAATCTCAGAGCCAATCGGCTTGTTTCCATCGCCGGCGTCGAGCGTTTGTTATCCTTGGAGCGTCTCGATCTTCGCGATAACAAGATACAAGATTCAACAGAATTAGCGAGACTTACAGGTATTCCCAACATTCGAGAGATCTGGCTTTTACGCAACTCATTTGTGAAAACCCATAGCAACTACCGAGTCACTATCTTCAATCTCTTTCGTAGCACTCCGGGGTATTCCGAAGACATCGTGATAGACTCTACAGGTCCTGGCTATGGTGAAAGAAGACAGCTGAGAGACCGAGTCGTCGAACAAGAAAGGGGACCCGTGGTCAAGCCCATACCTGTCGCGCCAGCCTCGAGCGTCCCGCTACAGAACCACACAATGATGGACACAACTGGCAGTGGAGTACATGAAGTGCAGCGTCCTTGCCCACCTCGATACACGCAGAGTGAGATTACGGTTGGGTATGGACGTCGAAGGAAAGGTCCCCAGCGACGCATTGTCGATCTTGCACGAGATCAAAGCCCGCCAGTGCTCCATCAACAGATTCCAGTGAAATTTTCGCTCGAGTACGAGCATCCAACTCTCGCAGAATTCTCCACAGATGACGTATCCCCAAGAACCCAACCGACTCTGCTCCCACCACTTCAGATGGGCGCTGGCATGTCGGCGCCGCAGCAGTCCGACGTTATGGACGTCTTGGACGGTTCTCCTCCGGAGATCTCGGACAAAGGACGCTCTCTTGCATGCGAGATCCAGAGCTTGCATCTTAACGGAGACGCTTACAAGCAGAAGATTGAAGCTCTCAAGACTGAAGTTGGCAGTAATTGGCTGAGCATTCTAAGTGGAGAGGACTGGAAGAATCACCACAAGCTTGAAGCTCCACATCCACATTTCAATCACATTAGCGCCATGAGGCCTGAGGTCACAGCATTTCGAGCTTCCAGCCAAGGCATTACAAGTGGTCACCGCAGTCTTGGCTGACGGCTTGGTAATACGGTGTAGGGGCTCGTGCTGACATCCTCATTGAACATATTATCAGCACTCATGACAACTTATGGCATTATTTCACGATTCGACGGCTTATGTCAAGAATGCGCGTATGACTACTGGTTTGTATTTTGAGTGCATATGGGTGGTTTCCTCGTTCGATTTCATGACTTTTCCTCACGGCCGGCATTACGTTTGTACGAATATTCACGTTCTAGATGCCTTCAAAGCATGGTGGCAACTGTAATTTGAACTAGATCAGCGAAGCATTGAAGCGAAGGCGTTGGCAGGCGTTGCATTACCGAGTGCTTACGAGGGGGTAGCACCCATATCGCGTTCTGAATGATTGTCGAATTCTTCATGGAGAACAAGGCTTCATCCTACCAAGGATGTGTTGAATCCCAATTGAGCAACGTTTGACTGACCGAGGGCTTGTTCATGAGAATTACCACTGGAGACTATCTCAGACGTCCACACTGTATATGAACGTATTGTTTCCTGGGAAGGATCACTTAGTCGCCTTTCAGATCTCGATACGCGCTCTGTACGGGTAAAACAGTAGATCCAACAGATCTTTGTAAAAGACTCAACTGATACATGTCTCTCTTACAACTCTAGCAGTCCTGCTATGGTAAGCTAGAGGGTCGTGGTTAGCTCGTCAACAGGCTAGGCAAGACAAAGGGTGGAATTAGAGACGTTTACAACATTTCACACTTACATTTCTTGGCCAAGGTAATTTTGGCGCTATATTCTAGTTGGCGCCATCAATTCCTTGTGCTAGGTAATCCAACGAACCACCTACACCCCACCACTACTACATTCCCAGCAGATCTCGACGACGAAACTCTCTTGCCTTGTGCAGGACTCTGATCATCAAGCTCGCGCACTACGGACGCACTACAACTTTCCCGCGTGGGACAACGTCACCCAAAACATCCCAAAGGCGGCTCCTAAAACATCGGAAAATTTCCACCGGCCTCTTTGACGTGATTTCAAGGCTTTACATTGACCGTAACAAAATACTTGTGCTCCTCCCATCCCACTCAAGACTGGCGTTGCCGTCATACAAGTCTGCGAGATCGGCCTTCCGAGCCCCACCGCGACACGAGGGTTTCCTCCCTTTCGCAGTCAGACGCGCAACTACCCTTACGAATAATACGAACAACCAAGGATACTACATTTGAGGTCAGTTGGCTTGGTGTTCGTGTCCAGCACGTCATCTACGATCCATATAGAGCAATGTGTCGATATAGCTTTGTGTTGCCTTACTCAGGACACGAGTTTTGCTGACGCGGCATGATCTTAGAAGTACGAAACAAGAAGCTTGAGAACGTGGAAGAAGAGTACGACAAGGTGGAAAATTGCCCTGCGCTCGTTCAAGGCATACACTACATCCTAATCTGGGACCACGACATGGCGGATCAGAATGATGTGGACCTCGACTCCATCATCGACAGGCTCCTTGAAGTGAGAGGCAGCCGGCCTGGCAAGCAGGTCCAGCTACTGGAAGCAGAGATTCGTCATTTGTGCCAAAAGGCTCGCGAGATTTTCATCTCACAGCCAATCCTCCTAGAGTTGGAGGCACCAATCAAGGCAAGTATCTCCTCTGTCTCTGAACCTCCACACCTATCAACGCCTCTTGAGTATGCAGTCTCGTTGCTAACATGTTTTTTGGTGCAGATTTGCGGCGATATTCATGGACAGTACTACGATCTCCTCCGCCTCTTTGAATATGGAGGATTCCCACCAGAGGCAAATTACCTCTTCTTGGGAGATTACGTGGACAGAGGAAAGCAGTCCCTTGAGACTATCTGCTTGCTGCTTGCGTACAAGATCAAATACCCCGAGAATTTCTTCATCCTCCGTGGGAACCACGAATGCGCCTCGATCAACCGCATATACGGGTTCTACGACGAGTGCAAGAGGAGGTACAACATTAAGCTCTGGAAGACCTTTACTGACTGCTTCAACTGCCTCCCAATTGCAGCAATCATCGACGAAAAGATCTTCACCATGCATGGTGGATTGAGCCCAGATCTCAATTCCATGGAGCAGATCCGTCGCGTTATGCGACCCACAGATGTAAGTTAGACTTCTCTCATTTTAGCTACATTGGAGACGTCCAAAGCTGGCTTGCGTCTGCCGGGTGATCCGCTAATTTTCCCAGATCCCTGATTGCGGTCTCTTGTGTGACCTGCTGTGGTCGGATCCTGACAAAGACATTACGGGCTGGAGTGAGAATGATCGCGGTGTCTCGTTCACCTTTGGACCAGACGTCGTATCTCGATTCCTACAAAAGCACGACATGGACCTCATCTGCCGAGCCCATCAGGTTGTAGAAGACGGCTACGAGTTCTTCTCGAAACGACAGCTAGTCACGCTGTTCAGCGCCCCCAACTACTGCGGGGAATTTGACAACGCAGGCGCTATGATGAGCGTGGACGAGAGCTTGTTGTGTTCATTCCAGGTATGTCACTCTTCCTACCTGTTTCGGACTTTAGAGGCTTTTCGGCCGTAATGTGTACAAATAACAGACGCTGACCCTTGTTCATTTCATAGATTTTGAAGCCAGCGGAGAAGAAACAAAAGTACGTCTATGGTGGCATGAGCACTGGCCGGCCCATAACTCCTCCTAGGAAACAGAAGAAGAAGTAATGTTACCAACACAAACTCCTCGTGTGCAGCAGGTTCGGGCGAAGATAGCTTCTCACCACTATTCGCGTTACCCTCACGATCGAACAGCAGCAAGCGCTAGCCGTACACCGAACACACCTTCCGCCCTCAATGTTGCTACTCACCCTCCTGTCGCTCCGGTGTCTCGCCATATTCCTCCCTTTTCATCCCTGATGCCGACGACGATGGTGGTGGTATATGCATTATGGACACAGGAGACTGGCTGTTACGTCGGTGTTTTGCTGTACTCGGATTATGATGGACGTGGTGGACATTGTCAGCTTTTTCAAGTTATGTTGTAAGTCTCTGTCGCTTACAGGCAGTTTCAAGCAAATTCATGCGCTCAAATCATGCGGTTCGAATACCGGTGTTGCATGCGTTCATAACCCTATGTTATGTCTGCCTGATATTTCCACGTGGACTTTTTCATCTTCCTCCAGCCTAATCCGAAAGGCCTACCCTTTCTCATGAGAGACGCTGCACTCACAACGTACAGGAAGAAAACATTCATGGACAGCCCGTTTGCAATGCTGCGATAAGCATATGAGAGAAGAGCGGCCGACGTCGGACTCGAAGACTTTTTACCATGCCAGTCACCCTATGTCCATACATTTAATTCCCACATGCTTACCTGGAGCCCAGCGCCCTTCTAAATACTGCGAAGTTCTCGGACTTCCCATGTTCCCACTCTGTCACTGCTAGAATATACTACTGGAGGGACTAGCAGAGTCTCTTATGTCCCTTTTTTTCAACCGCTTTTCACCATCAACTCACAAGCATTTACCAGAGTTAGCAAAAAAGTATTCGCTTTCCGTCCTCAACTACTACAACAGCTGCACATGAACACTACTGCACTGCAGACTCGTTCTCTTCATGACTTGTCGACATGCCTTTTCGTCGAGCCCTTCCCATTCCCCAAACGATCCTGCTACGCTGAGCCACCTCCCAGCCCGCAAGGACCATTCATCCTCTTACTCCCTCCCTGGTGAGCCTCTGATCGTCTTCGGTCCTAATATAGAGCATTTCAGCAAACAGTGAGCCTGTAACGAAGGCAATTCCCTTCAGCAGTGCTCCAAATTTGTTCGCAGTGGTAGAGGGGCCAGGAAAATATGGATTGAATTCTGGACTTGAGGAAGATGGATGAAGAAACTGGTGCTGGCACTTGCCGGCCACTGATATGGGAGTCACTGATTCCCTGTCAATGGAGGGTTTGACACTTGCAATTAGCATTGATAAAAGCATCTGACATTTCGAAATGAACGGACGGAAGTTGGGTAAACAACAAATCTAGGGTTAGGGCTCACACATAGCGTTCCAAATCACGTCGCGTTCTCGCGTATCACCAACGCTCCACACTTCACTTTCGTATTGACCATGCCCAGCACACTTCCACCAGACCACTCGCTACCCACGTCCCCATCAGGTAAACGCCCCAAAATAGAACAACCACGCGACATGGCTTCCTCGACCTCCGCTAGCAAGCCCGCCCAAGCGCCCCCACCGCCCCTCTCCGCCGCGCCCCCGCTGTTGGTGAAGAAGTTGTCTGATAAAGCCAAAGCGCCTACGAGAGGGAGTGCGTTCGCTGCTGGATATGATATTTATAGTGCGAAGGATTGTACGATACCGAAGAGGGGGAAGGGGCTAGTTGATACGGATATCAGTATTGCGGTAGGAGGGGGGTGCTGTCAGTCCCTCTACTTTAATTGGGATTCTGGTGCTACGGAGTGGTCGAAAGAGTATTTGCTGACTTGACACCACAGATGGACGAATAGCCCCCCGCTCCGGCCTCGCAGTGAAGCATTTCATAGACACTGGCGCTGGGGTTATTGATTCGGACTACAGAGGGCAGGTGAAGGTACTGCTGTTCAACCATTCGGAGGTGGACTTCGAAATCAAGGAGGGTGACCGGATAGCGCAGCTTATCATTGAGAGGATTTATACTCCTGAGGTGGTCGTTGTGGAGGAGCTGGAGGAGAGCGTGAGGGGTGCTGGGGGCTTTGGTAGTACGGGTACTGGCTGAAGGAGCAGAGACTCCAGGGCAACTCAATTGAAAGCAAGACTGTGAGATAGCGAACTAAATTACCTTAGATGGTCAACTGATGTTGCATGCTCAGCTGCTCGAATCTTGGTCATCCTCGCCGGTGAGGAAGGGTGCTATCGGTAGAGCTCTGCAGTCTCCTGTGTCCAATATCTTGTCCCGCCAGGTGCTGCATGCCCAATCCTGCTCGCTCACCACTGCCATTTACACCTGGCTCACGCATACAAGCCTCGTCTCCGTTGGCCACTTCTGTACTGCAGTCTGACGCCTTAGCCTTCCACTGCAGTGATGGTTCTCGGAGGTCGCTCAGGCATCGCACAACCTTGACCTCCGCAGCTTTTGTCCTCCTGAGCCAAGTCCTCTTCTCGCTATCTTTCTCCTTCTCCATGGCCCCTAGCGGCCCACCCATGCCCTCCAGCTCCTTGTCCCTTGCCTCTTTCGTCTTCATCAATACAGTATGCATACTTCCCAGCACCTTTTCTGCTGCCTTCGCCAGCGGTAGATCCACCGCCTCGACATTTTCAGGTGATACCCAAGACTTGGTACAGTTCAGATTGGCTTCAGTAATGGCTTCGCGTAGGCGGACCACTATTAAAGCGGCAAACATGTCGCCAGTCCCACTAAAGAAACAGTCGATGGCTGGGACATCGATCTTAAACATACGGGGGGAGAAGTCCGAGCGAGCAGTAGAGCCGATGATAGACATGTTTACAGAGTCTTCTGGGAGCCGGATGGAGGTGACAATGATGTGGGGGATGCGGTGGGCTTTGTGGAGCTTGGATAGCGCTTCCTTGAGGGTGTAGAGGGAGGTGATTCTCACTTCTGAGAGGACTCTTGCAGGTCATTGTTAGCTCTATACTTAGACTGCGAACATAGAGGGGCTTACTCGGCCTCGAATTGGTTAGGCAGGATCAGGTCGGCATCCCGCAGCAAGTTTCTGTAGACCGGCACCACCTCCTCCGGGACGTAGAGTCGTCCCTGGTCGCCCATCACCGGATCAAGGACTGGCATTGCTCAACAATCTGGTATGTTGGTAGCACCAGAGAACATCAACTCACCCCAGAAGAAGCTACCCGTCTTCGTCGACCCTTTGAGCTTAAGATCCCTCGCGATAGATCCAATTGCATCCACAGCTTCAGCACTAGGCGCATAGCCAGTGAGCAAGACATCGAAGTCCGTGAGGTAGCTTTGCTTGAGTCCCGTGTAAAGATCCGTTATCTCCTCAGCTGAGGCTTTGGTGCCTTTCCATTGCTTGTATCCGGTGTGATTACCTGACGTTTGATCAGCAATATGCGGTATCGCTTCGAGCGCTGGGGGCAGAGGCGCCCATACTGAATTGCACTGTGTTCAAAGCGGCCACGTCGCAGCCTAAGCTTTGCATAACAAAGGCAGCCATGGTGTTCCCCACGTATCTGTAGGCCGTCAGGCACTTTGCAGTCTGATGTAATAGGGGCGCAGACTCACCCATAGACGACCTTGAAGAGAGATATCAGCCATATGATCCATGGGCATGCTAGGGCCGCGGCGTCCCTACATGACTGGCTATGGCCAACACTCGCGTCTCCGGCACCAAAGGATCTGAAGACATGGCGAGAAAAGGTACCAGTTCTGTAAGACTGAAGACGAACACTGGCATGTGAGCACTTCAGATGCATGTGGCAGGCTTAATCTTATCGCAGCAAGACCCTTAAATGTCACCGCACGTCATCGCCAACATGGAATTCAATGAGGGGCACCCTAAGTGAGCCCTCAAGCGAGCCCTTAAAGGGCGCTCGAGAGTGGTAATAGGCGCCAGGCAGATCTACTGGGGCGGGCTCCGGGGTAGCTTTAGGGCGTTTCTCGGGCCCACGGTTCGGGGCGGCATGTTCTGAGGTTCAAGCGGCCAACTCGTAACATTCCAAAGGCAACGCAAGACAAATGCTGGTGTGTTCCCTGAGCGTGTGGGAATCACGTTGTATCTTTGTAGTTCTTTACCTTATGCATCTAAACATACAATCCACACCAGGCTTCGAACGCATTTTAAGAGACGGATATCTATCCTGACTTCAGTCCATCATAATAGTTTGCTTTTCCACATGGCTACATGAGCACTTCCCGCTTCTTTGCTAGAAGATCACTCCTCGTCGCCAATCTAAGAAGGCCATCAGCGAACATCAGAATTGTTTAGATCCGGATTCCTTACCTTAGGGGCCAGGTAAAATCTCAAGTAGCTGTTGGATGCCAGGGTATACTCGACTAGCAGCGGGACTTCGTTTGAAAGGCAAAGCTTCACGGTGTTAGAGAGACCACTAGCTTTGCAGAAGTTGACCAGGTATTTGAGAGAGAAAGTCAAGGCGACAGGCTCTGATAACGCGATCTCGACGTTCAATTCTGGCTTGTCGACGTTCGTGTGGCTTCGAAGAGTGACTGCTCCGTTGCCAATGTCGCCCGAGCAGGAAAATTTGACACCCTCTTTCGTAGCTTCAATGGCCACTTGATAGTAGATCAGCATGAGCACAAGATCGTGTAGAGGTGCCACCATATACCTGACTCTGACAGCGCCATCAAATCCCTACAGATCCTCTGAAACTCTGCCGACGGCATCGTGATAGTAGCCGCATACTCAGTCTCTGGTATGCCTAAATGCTCTTGGTCGATATCCATAAGCTTGATATCGTACTCGCTCAAGCGATCGCTCTCGCTGCTCTCAAACACAAGATTGACGACGTCAGGCTGGTCCTCGGCTTTTAGCGTGAGGATATCCTCATTTTGCGCACATCGTAGGACCTTCATGAGGGAGCTGAGGTTGATGCCGAGGGCGATATTGCGGTCGCAGCGGAAGGGAGAGAAAGATTCCGCTTTGAGCATCATGGAGACAAGAGCGACATGAGAATTGTCCATGGCTTGGAGAGCGACGCCGGAGTCATTGCAGTCGAAGTTGCAGTCTTGGACTAGGTCCTTGATGGCATCGACGACCTAGATATAGCGATAAGCAATGAATTGTACCATGCAAGATACAAACGTTACCTTCTTGAGCAGATTGGCCTGCTCCAACCGTGCTTCAAGCACTAATTTATGGGTGTCAGCATCCAAGGTACTGGAGGAGTCTGGAAGGCATTTACTCTTTGCTGGAAGCCGAACGTTTGAACCTGTAGATTGTATGCTGAGGTAATTTGGGAAGGCTGTCGAGCTGCAGTAGACTTTCAAGAACAAGCTTAAGAACCGCAGTCAATCTACTCACTATGCTCGCTTGGTGATGTTGCTGGAGACCTGGAGATGGCAAAGTCCTCGGTCACGTATTCTAGTGTTGGACGCGTCCTCCACGCGATCACAGAGCCCACGCGCTAAGTGCTTGCCAAGCCTTAAAATATCCATGCAAACCAAAATCCTACAGTGGCGCTCCAAACGCTTAAAGAATATTTCTGAAGGTATGGAGCACCTTGCATGTTTCCATGCTATGTTCATTCATAATATACATCATATCTATGCGCTTTTTATGTATCTGGGTATCAACCGCTTCAGCCTTTGCCTCCTGTAAATGCAATCATAATCCCTTAAGACAGCCATCGTTAGCAAAGCAAAAATTTGTCTTTCACAAGGAGGTAGCAGATTGGTCATCAATAAATCATCATCAAACGTTGGCAAGTCTTCCCGTCGTTCGTCCTCTCGGTCGTAGCTTGATCACAGTCTCCAACTCCTTCAGCATGTGGGTGTTAGCCTGTGACTTTCCCTTCACAATGACCTGCCTCATTCGATCCTCCTTGATCTTAGCGATCCTTTCTTCTCTGGTCAGCGTGCTTCGCTGCCGTGGCAGGGCGATTGCCTCAAAGATTTCTTCGCCTGAGCTACTCGTGGTAGTGTTTGATCGTGATCGAGGAGGCTTTGTAAAACCGTTCGGCGCCTGCAAAGAATCATTTGGGCTTGCACCACCAGCACTAGTACCCCCAAGGGTCAAAGTAGGAGATATCGCTCGAGCACTATTAGGGGACGATAGTGACCGCTTATGGTCCTTTTTATCCAGATTCGTTGCCAGCGTCGCTCGGCCATACTCCCACTCCTGCATCAAGCATTTCAAGTCGGCACCTATTGAGTCGTATTGCGTTAACAAATCTGACGCAGATTCTGATGCTTCTTCTGATGGGGCCAATGCTTTGTCGGACTCATCGCGGAGCAGCCGCATTTTTGCTTGAAGGCCACGAATGCCTTGAGACAGGTTCCCTAGTTGTCGCATCTGACTCCGCACGCGCTCCCTACCGGGTGTCAACGGCACTTTCGGAGTAAGCGGTGTTTGGAAATCTGTATAGTCATTACTTAGTGAATGCCGCTCTAGGGGGGAAGTCACTGAGCTTTACCCTCTTCGTCGCCCAATATCTCGTCGATATCGAAAATCATCTTAGCCGTGAGAAAAGAGACCCGGTTCATTGCTTCAGTTGCCTCCGACCACCTTCGAAAATCGGACTTACTACCATCTGCATTCAAGGCCAACAAAGTGCACAAAAAGAGCTTCCTTATGATATGCAACTTTTGCAGTCCCACTTTGAGATCTTGTAGTGTATCGGCGTCTTCAATTTCGGAAGCCTTGACACTCGCAACTAGCTCCGCGTCCTCCATGTCGGTTCGACTGATCTCATAGACATCATAGTACTTCTCCAAGTCCAAGTCAACGGCTTGCCTTTTCATGGACTGGTAAGCTTCGTAGTATGGTGCGAACGTCGTAATCAAAGACCTGTGGATCCTGCGACGCAATCGTGCAGACCTCTTGATCTGACCTGTCTCCTCATGCCTGGTAATGGGGGGTAACGGGCTGCTTCTAAGAAATTTATCAGCAGGCTCTCTTCTTCAGTCGCCGTGTACGCACATGTTGCAACCTCGAGAGACGAGTTCCACCTCTTGCACTAGTGTAATGCCTGTGGAAGCCGCCGCATCAAAGTCGTGAGCGGTGCTTATAAGGGAAGATGCGCTTTCAATGGCCTGGACACGCAGATACTGAAGCCATTGTCGCCGAAAATGATAGTATGAAATTGCGATGGTAACGCCAACGATCAACAGGGAGAAAAAGAGAGTCGGGGCACTACAACATGCAATGGATCGGCTTTTGAGCCAGCGTATTGACCAAGCGAGGGCGAAAGCAATGGTAGCGGTTACTGCAAGCCCTCTTAGACTAGGTACGAAGCTTGGCTCGGTTTCCCATTGTGGCAAGCCGACTCCATTTGGTGGTGGGAGCTTCTGACGCTGGTATGTTCTTGGGTTTGAATGTTCGTTCAGCAGCTGAGAAGCAACAATGAGATATCGGAACTGTTCGAGGAAGTGCACGTTCTCGGGCCAGCCAAGTCGACTGTGTATGGCACGCTACAACATGATAGCCTTTAGCAGAATCCTTATATTCAAGAAGGTCTATTAATACCGAGCAAGCATTGTGTAGGTGGGCCACTGTGCCCTTTGGAGTTGGACCCTCCAGATTGAACAGACGTGGCGGTCGCCTTCGAGGGTTTTTCGATCTATTGGACATTTCAAAATTAGAATCTTTTGTAGAAGACGACAAATGGGGTGTATTGCAAGCACACAGGAAACAAACGCCCAGCCATTATTCCCAAAACCACGTTTGGTGTCTCCCTTTGACGAACGGACTGGACATGAGACGTTTCGAATACACGTACCTTGCAGGCAAGCCCCGGGGTGCAAAAGAAACCGCTGGTGAAACTGGTTCGCTGCTGGCCTGTGTCCATTCATGATCACCAGCTTCCCCGTGTCCTATGATTGACTTAGCAGTCAGTGAAGCCACACGGCTAGAGTGACCTTCCTCACCCTCAAGATACTGTGCCACTGGGCTATCCTCGATTACGACGGATTCCATCTTTTAAGATTCGCGAGTGATCCAACATGCTGCAAGTCGCAGGAGGCGCGTCGAGGTTGGAAGGTTCCTGGAGGCTGTGCCAGGGAAAGGGTAAGAATCCAACTTCACTTGTATATTGTAGTGACCACGTGACTGTTGATTCTCAATGGAAGGGTAAATATTGAAGAGCAAACAAGCAGTGAAGTAAAGACGTTGAGCTGTGTTGAATTAGCGCCGTTCAAGCCTAGGACTAGAATGGTTCACCCCCCAACTGCTCATAACCCCTGACTGCCCATTCTGTAGGGCTGATGCTTAGAAGCCGCCTAGATAATCCCCCTAGAGTTGACCACGAATTTCTGGGGTATCCTTCAGGGGCCTCGGTTGCTTCCGGACTTAAGCCCTACAGGACGGGCAGTTAGGAAGACTTCGTTGCGGCGATGAGATTAGCAATGCCTTCATTAACAACTTCGACCACAGCATGGCGGGTGCTGTACGGCAACCCATTGACCTTGCTTCACTGTCTAATTACATAGCAACAGCCGTCCCAGAAATCCATCTACCCATCAGCGTGAAGCAGGTACACCAACACGATGATCCTACGAGTGGATCCTTCACTGAGTATTGACATAGTTTGGCTATGGACAGTCGAACCCTACCTACCAGCTAACCGCCTCTAATGCCAAGAAGTATGTACTTCGAAAGAAGCCTCCGGGCAAGTTGCTTTCGAAGACTGCCCATCAGGTGGATCGAGAATTCCGAATCATCCACGCTCTGGAGAAAACAGATGTCCCGGTACCCAAGACATACTGCTTATGTGAGGATACAGAAGTATTACAGACCGCTTTCTACGTAATGGAGTTCCTGGATGGGCGGATATTCGAAGACGCGTCCTTCCCAAGGGTCACCTCAAACGAAAGGACTGAGATGTGAGCTTCACGTGCTAATGCTATTCAAGCACTTCCTCATCTTTTACAGGTGGCATGACGCCGTCCGAACCCTCGCGAAGCTTCATCGCATCGCCCCCAGCTCCGTCGGCCTGGCCAGCTTTGGCAAGCCCTCAGGCTTCTACAACCGACAAATCAAGACCTTCAGCTCCATTTCATCCTCGCAAGCTAAAGCTGTCGATGTGGAGACAAAAAGGCCTGTTGGAAAGATACCGCATTATGAAGATACTGTAGATTTTCTCAGGGATCCAAAGACGCAACCGCATGACCGAGGAACATTGATCCATGGTGACTACAAGATCGACAACTTAGTATATCATAAGACAGAGCCTCGAGTTATCGGTATTCTCGAGTGAGTCGCGTCCATTCGCCCCAAAAAACCACCGCAGGCGTGGCCCTGTTGCGTATAGCTAATAACAGCGTTCCCTAGCTGGGAAATGTCCACGATCGGCCACCCCCTGTCCGACTTATCGAATCTTCTCTCTCCTTACACCTTCGCTGTCAATCCTCCCACTTCTGCACTATCTGCGCGCACAAATCCTGCCTTCCTCCCGTCCAGTCAAACATCTGGCCTCCCTTCGCGCTCCCAATGTATTCAATGGTACGCTGAAGTCGCAGGTTGGGATCCGGCTTCAGAGGTGGACTGGGGAGATGCGTTTGCAACATTTCGCAATGGCGTGATCATGCAGGGAATTGCGGCGAGATATGCGCTGCGGCAGGCAAGCAGCGAAAAGGCAAAGGAGATAGGGGGCTTAATGGGGCCATATGGCGAGTTCTCTTGGGGTCTCATTGAGAGATGGATAGGGAAAGAAGCTAAAGCAGAGGCGAAACTGTAGCAAAAATTCATGCAGTCTTCCCAAGCCGGTTGTAGGCAGTATAGACGAGCCACATGTCTATCTCTGAAGGAGGATTGGCTTAGCCACACTCTTTTACCGCTTACTGTCGCCAAGCAAGACTAGATCTGCAGGAGAATGAGCATGGGTTCGATCGAGGCTCTTTCAATGACAGCATGGTATCATGCATGAGGCTATCGAACAACAGAATTTAGGCATGTCTTAGATTAAACACGAGGGCGAGAGAATTCGGACCTAAGTAATGTCGGAAATCGCAGACCTCACCCATCCTCGTAAGACCGTGAACCAACATCAGAATTCAATTGGACACGATTGGGAATCCTCTATCCTCTATCTTGCGGGAGTAGTTGACTAATTTTTATGTGCGGACAAGCCGTGCTTTCATCAATGTTGATGATGATGCCAAACGCTTCCTCCGCCAGTGGGAGGGAGTGCGGCGGTGTCGGCCACAAGCAGTCAAGCGGAGCTGCAGGCGTCGCAAGTGAGCAGAATTGGAGGTGTGGTGGCCAGTTGGGAGTGGGAAAGTGCCGAATGGTAAGCTTGGTGATGGAGGGTGAAAACGACGGTCATTGGCGAGACCCAGGGGGAGCAAGCAAGTACCTTCAGGCTAGAAGCTAAAGTATCTTGGCCCGGGCGGGCGAGGGCGAGCTTTGCGAGGGACTCTTACTACTCCAAGCATCAGCGCCGGACTAGTACTGTAATCTTCAACCTTCTACCAAGCTAACCCGTGCATCATACCCCAGTCTCCCATCTTCATCACATCTATCCATCTTTGATCAGGACACGAGTCCTCCTCCGAGCGCCGCATAATTTTACCTCCCAATATTCAACGCTGACGGCCCGCAGGGCGCGGCTGAAGCCCGTTCCCTCTAAAGTATTGCACTGCCCTGTTCGACAGACACACCTGCGTACACGCAACCGAGACTCGGCCGGTCAGCCTTCTCCAACCTTTACAATCCATCTTACCATCTCTTCAGTTCTGTCTATATCACCAAATCAATCTATCCATTCATTCTCATTGAGACCGGCCCGTCTGAAGATCTCGCGGCTCAATTAAGCCTCCATTGAGGCTCTCCGTCTTTTAGCTCCCAGGACACCAAGTCATCCTTGTACAATCCAAATGTACGTCTACCAATTACTCTCTCATTGTATATGCGATCGCTTTGACTTTCTTTGCGACTTGCACACAAGTATTGTTTCAACGTATCTGGGATCTGGGCAACTCATTTGCAGTGGAATCCCCCAAAAGAGGTGACAATGTCTAGCTTCCTTATAGAGGCGCAGTCAATGTTTCTAGGCATTGAATGTTGTTGAGAGAAAACGTTCATTATATTCACTACCATTTGTGCTATCTCTGCCGCTGCAATTTTGTCCGCTTCCCATGATCTCATCCGTTACCGACGTCTGCAAGGCTCAATCCCAAGGCCTCCAAGATTACAAAGCGTTCAGTGAACACATTCGACATAGCAATGATCGGCTCGAATGAAGTTCTGACAATATGTGCAGACCTATCACTACCCTTGATGGTCTTGAAGAAGAACCTCTTATGGAAGTCGCGGATTGCAGGCTTCGCTCCCCACGCCTATTCTAAGAGTAGGGAGAAGACTTCTGTCTTCTCCACTCTAACGGGGTCAAGCTGGCGGCAGAGCCGTACGACGACGACGAGGGTCTGCTTCGACGATCACCTCCCCTTGAACGCCAAATCGTGAATCTCAGACCTTCACCATCGCCTGACTATTTACCACCACCGGAGAGGTCTCCCACTCCAGAGCGCTTGAGTAGGTCATCAAACTCCAGAAGGCGTCGTCCAAGAGCTCAAGCCTCACAAGGGGACGCGGTGCTGATTGGTTTAATGGGAGGGCTAAACCATCCAGATCTAGCTACAAAGGCTGGCGAAGAAACTTTGCCTCAATCCGACGACAGCGACGTTGAACGTGACGAGCCAATGGGAGATGATGACCAACCGCAAAATGGAAACAGCAACGACCTAGTTCCCATTGCGAAGAATGCAGTCGACCTCGTCGAGAACAATGATGGCCGAAGTGAAGGCCGCAATGGCGCGTCAAAGCACGGGAGCCCACGACACGCACTTCCGAAGATCGATACCCACACCGCACCGCCAGTTTCAAACGACACAAGCCAGCTAGCACCTGCCAATCAGGCTCACCCGCCTCATCACACCTCGAAGCCTGCTTTGGCTAGTGCATCCAAATCCACCAGAAATGGATCCAGATCGAGCCGCTCACCCTCGCGAAGCATGTCTTCTGGGAAGGGTGACTCTGACTCTGTCGCGATTTCGCCATTACTACGAAAATTCACCATTCCCAGCTCAGAAAGAGCGCCTACCGAGACCCTACCAGCCATGCAGAACTCACCACCATCGAGCTCCTCAAAGTCACCCAATGGTGTGCAAAAGTTACCTTCGTTGAGTCAGATACAGCTGGAGCCTGCCTTGTTGGATGTTAGGTCACCGCACGAGAATCCCCATGGGATAAATCGATCGCCATACCCAATGAGCAATGGGACTGTTAACTCGCCTCCCAGCGGCTCGATAGTGCCGAGGCCAGGTCAATACCCAAGTCCTCGCGCCCGGATGATGAATGGCAGTTATCAGCATTACCCGTACGGTCAACCTTCTCCTGCTAACAGTGATGCGTCCCCGAGAGACTCAAACATGTCACCACCCGACAAGCCTCTATCTCAAGCCTTCTACTCCAATAGACAGACCCCACGGAGTGAAGAGCTGACACCTCAATCGGCGCACAGCCAGGAAAGTGGAAGTAGCTTCAGCACGGCGCCTTCACCTCATCACTTGGACCGACCCATACTGCCGCCTCTGACAGGTTTGCCGAATGGACCAATCATGACTGGTTCCTTCAAATGTGACCACAGTGGTTGCACTGCGGCTCCCTTTCAGACGCAGTATCTCTTGAAGTGAGTTTTTCCATTCTACAAGCTTGAGTACCAATTCACTAACCCTTATGTGAAGCTCTCATGCCAATGTCCATTCTCAGAGTCGACCTCACTACTGCCCTGTGCAAGGATGCAATCGTGCCGAAGGCGGCAAAGGCTTCAAGAGGAAGAACGAGATGATGCGTCATGGCCTCGTACACGAATCACCAGGCTACATATGCCCCTTCTGTCCCGAGAGAGAACATAAATATCCAAGGCCAGATAATCTACAAAGGTGGGATACCCGCGTCTGCTGAAACGTTCAATCATTGTCCAAGGAAACCAAGGCTAATCCATTTTGTTCGTAGGCATGTACGTGTCAATCACATTGACAAAGACACGAATGATCCACAATTACGTGAAGTGCTTGCGCAACGGTGTGAAGGTGGCAATCGAGGTCGACGAAGAAGATTAGGGAGCTGACAGCAACTCTGATTCCAAGCGTTCTTAGCGTGACGACGATTTGGTGCACGGAGTTCTTGATTACTGATGACACCGGCAACTGGCATGAAAGCATACAGGACGATACCCAAGTGAATGAGCTATGTAATCAGGTGAATGTGACGATCATATGATGTGGTTTCGGCCTTATATCTTTTCTTGTTCCACTACCCTCCCAATTTACAGAGAGATCTTTGTCAAACAACTTTTGAGCAATGATTCTTGCTTCATTGGATCTCTTCCGCTGGAGAATTTTCTTCGTATGAATTACGGAGCTTTACTCCAGGCTGGGTCGTTGAATGACTGGCAGTTTTGAGGGCCAGCACACACAAAGTGCAGTCCTTTTGAGGTCTCACTAAGGCTTTCTGACTTATTATGAAGTTGCTAGACACCGGATCTTAGCTCAACTTGTGCGGGCAACATTCGAGTCTTTGCTCTCCCAACCACGAATTTCGCCGGTATGACCCTCGTGCCTAACATTTATGTCGAGAGCATGCCAGGCTTACTGTTCAAGACAGTGACAGTCTTGGAGTCAATAGCGGTTAATTTGAGCAACGAAATGGACATCGAAGCTCATGCTAGAGCAAGGGATTACCCCATCGCGACTCATCTTGAGCGCCGATGGACGAAGTTTCGGCTCTTTCGCGTTCATGGGCTGCGATTTATGGGCTCTATAGCCTTCGCAGCTGCCACTTATTGACACCTAGGCTGACTCCCAGAATCGCCCAATATTTACACAGATGAAATCCGTGGCCTTCCGCCCTTTTCGTACTACATGTACAAATTATCTTCTTTCAGTTGTTGACGGCCTTCAAGAGCTTATATGCTAATATCTACAGCTTTAGAAACGCGATGGAGTGCTTCTTCGTGGGAAAAGCCTAGCGAAGTCGCCGATGCCATTGAGAAGCGTAAGAACCTGAGAATCAAGTATGGGATTGGACTTGGCCTTCAAGAAGCTCCACATAAGGCCAGCCTGGTCGCGATTTTCGAGAAATGCAAGCTGAAAGGAACAAGCTCAGCTACAGGAACAAGCAGGACACGAAAAAGGTGGAGCTTGCAGCGAGGAACATTCGCTACCGCAAGGAAGAGCTTGACAAGTGGAACGCCCACCACCTTCTCAACATGGGATGTCAAGCGCGCTGATGTATCACCGCATGAACCCTACTGCATTGAGCTCCCCACGATCGCTAAGCCAAAATTCTGGCAAAATAGGTAGAACTTGGAAATGGTCTGCAATATACATCACTGGGCGATAGATCACGTTCCCATCAAGAAGAACATGGATTCCGATGACACAAGAAAGATTGTGGAAACAACATTCTACGTCATCGCCCGTGCAACGTGGAGGAAGGTGGTGACTTCACGTCTTGAGAACCAAAAGATCAATTGGTCTCCGCTTGACTACGTACGATTCGTACAGTTCAAAAAGAAGAAGGAGGCGGCGTACAAGATATACCGCACCATTATCCCTCACTATTTCGAAAGAGCGGAATCGGGGTTGGACATCGTCAAAGTGGCTTGTGGAGATATCAAAGGAAAAAAGCGCCTACATAGGAAGGACCTGGGGAAGCCAGCCATGAGCCCGGCTGTGGAGAGGCCGAGAAGGTCTGACATTTAAAGTTACCCGCAATTACTATATAGGTAGTTGGTGTATTGCTACGCATTTGCTACGCAGTGAGAGGAGGGTCTGGATCCCCTGAATTGCTTGTTCGCGTCTGGATTCTGACAATGGTGGGAAAACAAGCATTCACCACATCTGGCTCGACACTAGTCAGATGTTCAGAAAGACGCATGCATTTCCGTTTATAGCAGCCTTAATGCATTACTTTGGAAGCGTCGTATCGACTACTGCAGTCTCTGTAGGCCCCTCATGAAGCGTGACAGGCAACAGGCTTTCCAAAGTATATTGAGTTTGATATTGGACATCATGCAATCCTAATCACCTGCTATACGGAAGGGAGTAATACAAGGCCGTGTAATGCAGGCTGGGTAGGACATGAGAGAGTTTAGCAGGATAAGGGTGGTATATACCGGTCTTAGGGGTACTTGAGCAAGAGGATCAGGATTTCAGGTCGCAGCTGAGCGTATTAATCACCATTTTGAGAGGTAATTGAGTAGCAGGAATGGTTTATTAGGTCACCGATGAGTGTGGTGTTTGCCACTTCGAAAGGCACCGAAGGAATGTAATTGGATTCCTAGGCAGTAGATGAGCGCGACTTATACCACTACCGCGGGTACCAGAGTAACAAGACTTCAGCTATAGGTCGCAGATGAACGTGATACATGCCACTTTCAAGGAGACTCAAGCAAAAGCAGTGGAATTGCGGGCCTCAGACAAGCGTGAACTGCACCTGTCATGAGCGGAGATCCAGACAGAGTTTGTAAAATGTCAGCTGCATGCTCGACATATCAAATCTTGGGATGGGAAAAGCCAATGATTCTATCGCACAGCTTCCATGGGAGGGTTCTTCTCACATTAACGCAGCACAAATCATTATACAGGAGCCTAGTACTAGACATCTAGCTGCCAATGTTACCTCAAGATGGAAATACCATGCTCATCTATGTTATAAGAATCCCGTATTGATGCTCCTCGAGCGAGCTTTGGGGCAAGCCTTCCTTCAATCCACCTCTGAAAGTCTGTTCTGAGCGAAAGGGTCTGGGATATACTTTAGTAGTGGAATACAGTTGAGCGCGGTGGATATCACTTCCTACCCTTTGCAATCCTTTTCTGATATACTCCTCACTCCTAATATAAGATATTGGAAGGGAAGTCCTTCACTCCGCTCTGTTGCCCTTTTCTTACTCTTGGCCGTGCGGACTTATCCCTTGTCTAAATCACTAAAGACTCCAAGTAACTTTGTTTTGGTCTGAAGTATTCAATTCTCTCCAACGAGTGGAATCCGGCCTTTGGTAGACATTGGGTCGTTGACCGGCTCATCGACCAATGCTAACGCTGGCGGTTCTCTCTCCGAGGAAGACATGAGTTGAAGTGTTCGGTTGGCAAAGAGGGGGACATACAGCCTTGCACTAGCAAGTATGCCAGCTATTTCCCACCTCTCTCATTTGCCCATATGTTGTCTCTACCTCTTATGTGGCTACCCTTAAGCTTTAGCTATTGTAGTTGGGTGATATTGGAGGCCCTGGTAGGCTTGATTGGGGGCAAGTAAAGCCGGAGGAACGTTTAGCACATGCATCAGACGCATTAGGGCTTATTAGACAGCGACGAGAGAAACGTATGGCCCACTCAATGTTGTAGAGTATGGCTAGCGTACATATGGTCCTTTGACTGACCCTGCGGTCCAAACCTTCCCTCTGTAGATTCGACGTCAAGAGCCGGCAGGTTCACCGTCTTTTCATAGTTGTAAGAGTGAGAGTGTAGCAGGAGCGTACATTCATCGAAGTGGTCGAAGGGGCTTTGGCTCGTAGTCTTTGCTTCAGTATCTCTACGCTTTGCGCAAAGGGACCAAGACCTTGCCACGACGTTGTCGAGGACTTTTTTTCCCGCTAACGATGTGAGAGCAGATGATGGGATTTCCCTTCACGAGACCTTTGCCGTCGAAGAGGCTGACAGTTAGGCGTCCCAAGCTTGGCTTTCCCAAATCCGAGAGCTGTCTTGACTGTTTGGAAGCTCCTTTGAACATCACACATCAATCCAATGAGACAGGACGCATTTGAAGATATCAGCATTTCAGAAGACGACGTTTACGACAGAAAGAAGTCTAATAGCTAAAGGGGATCAGTCTACTACTCGAAAAAGTGGCCTAGACTCCCCCATCCAGTAGCTTCAGGAGCTTGCGCCAAAGCGTAAGGTCGTTCGAGTCTTGCAAGGTAAGCCCAAGGCTGTCTAAGCTATTGAATTTTAAGCCAATAACTGATATGAGTTGTATGAGGCATAGTACATTGCCAAAGAAGACCCCGAGGAACACCGCCAACCCTGACGAGCCATGAAGCACGTCTTGTACCAGACGAAACGCGCCGTAAAGGAATCTTGGTTTTCCTACAAGCCATGGTCGTACATTGAAGGGGAGAGGCGCGAATCAAGAATCTTTTCCGTGAATCCTCCGGACGTGATCCTTCATATTGTCCACGCGACTAAAGACCCTCCCACAATCTCTCTGAGTGCAGTGGATCTTGGGAGCATGCTTGGACTCATGGCGGTCTCTGTCCTTCTTTGAAGAGAAGCCCCCCTCCCTTGACTGGCTACAGTCTTCGTAGCGACAGTACAAAGACTTGGTGTGTCGTCGGAAGTGCTTGCGCAGGTCACAGCCCCTGGTGAAGACGGCTTGCGACGTGCAGTGGGCATATCCGCAGCGCCAACTCCTGCCGTCTGGCAGGGGGTAGCCGAAGTTGTGCAAGTCTGCTGGATTTGGAGACGTGGAGCGAGAGGTGTCGGAGGCAATGTCGTCTGGATGAAGCGCTGGCCACGGCGCATTTGAGTATTGCGAGTCTGTCAAGTAAGGCGAAGAAGGGAGAACGGGTGTCGAAGAAGATCCATAGGGGCTCCTGCCATAGTCGCTTCTACCATAATCGTTTGGGCCGACAGCTGGCCACGACGACCCAGGCCATGAGACATACTGAGCTGGAGGTGCATAGGTCTGCGGGGCCCGAGAAATTGCTGGTGTGGTTGCGTACTGCTGTTGGTAAGGCGATCTGCTGGAGCGTTGGGCCATGCGGGCGTTTTGGGCTTGATTCTGGTAGAATATTCGGCGAGTTTCTTGATCTTCTCCCATCAAGGCCGCTTCAGCTTCCGGAGATAGGAAGCCTGACATGGTCGAAAGCGTCAGCTCTGGGTTCTGATGATGGCAGTGCGCGTCGTTCGAGGATTTTTGATGAGTGGAGAAAGAGCGAGTAGCCGGTGGTGGCAAAGGAAGTGCAGTGATCAACAGAAAAAGATATCGAAGCAGACTTCCTTGTTGAAAAAATATACATCAGGAAAAGGACGGCTCCATACGTCCTTTTTGTTTTTCCGCCGATATTAGAATTGAACAACTATACTCATAGAGCACGAGAGAATATACACATAGATGGGGCGAGGTTGCTAGCACGGGAAAGGCTGTGGAAAGATAGCCGTCACACCTCCCACAGCCGCCATCCGAAAGGAAAGGGAATACCAACACTTTGATCTGCTTTGGTATCTCTGTGCCTGGGGACTATGGTGAGGCGGGGATAGTACGGTTGACTGGATAATATCAAATCAGTACCTCTGCTCCCTGTTGGGCACCCAGCTCCGAAGGAAACATAGTCACTGCCTTGTTGAATTGTGAGTCAGTGAAAGGGTTATTGTACCCACCGACTTCTTGATCGTAGGGAAGGATCATCGATCTATGTTGTGACGAGTGGTAGAATGGACGTAGCCAGAATCGTCAGGTTCAAGTATTGGAGGTACCAGATAACCGTTAAAAGCCGAATGTCAAAGCTAGTATATTTAAAGACACAACGAACAACAGCGAATACCGGTTGGCGGCATCTGACAGGTCGTTGGAGTCAAGGGTAGTACCATGAAATGTTTAGTGTTTCCTCGTCTCCTGGTCGTTGGGGCCGCTGGGCAGAATTGTGGCTTTGAAATGCCTTTCATTTTGTTCTCTCGCTTGTTTGGTAGATCGACAGCGTAGGCACCAAATTAGAACGACATTTGTTGACTCGCTCAACTCGATTTGGTCATGGGTCCGGTAGAATAGGATTCTTAGCCGATTCGCATGTTTTCGGCGGCAAATCATCTTCGTACGCTGGGAATCATGAGATGCAACGGTCAGATAAGCTTGAAGATGGGTGTTCTTGTTCTGAAACACACCTTTTTCGGGTCTTGGCCTGCACTGCCATTCGGGTTGGTGAGGCACAATACGAGTACAACATATGGGCCTATGGCGGCTGAACGCCTAATGATTTGATATGGCTTGTGAAGCTGGGTCAAGGACATCCAAGCCTTACCAGGCACATGGCTTCCATTCAGTTCGCCGGGAGCGATAGCATACCGTTGCCTAGATCTATATCAGTGTGACTCCGCACTGTTCCGAGCATGCAATTCGTCGTCAGCCACTGCTTGCTTCGGGAGTCTGGAGTCTGGAGTCTGGAGTCTGGAGTCTGGAGTCTGGAGTCTGGACGGTTGCGGGACCGATTTTCGCGTCATTATTCTGAACCTACTTCTGATCTTGGCCACGGGCTTTTTGACCAGGCAAGCCTCGCAAGGCCAGCACCTGCGGATTAAGGCTCGGACGACTCATCTTATTTTGACCATGGTCGAGAAGGACTTTTAGGCGTCCAATTATAAGACGGAATTCCCCGTGTCCAGCCTCGTTTCGAAACTTAGATGGGATGCCTCAGGCAGTACGGAGCAACAGCAATTGTACCCCTATTCCAACAATGATAGATTGTTTTTTTATTTTTGGAATTTTGGATGCCCCACCAAATCCAAAATCCGAAAATCATAATTCAGACTACCACGTTATAACCGCTTATTATAAAGCTATTAAAATTCTAAGGATTACTATATAATTATAGCTCTAGTATATTCTAAGCTTTCAAATAATTAAAATCGATAGTGATTAAGAGTTTACTGATTTTGCGCTGATTTTCTGAGAAGGCTTAGCGTAGGTCGGTGAATCCGAAATTTCCGCCGACCTACGCTAAGCCTTCGTAGAAAATTAACGAAACCCTATATACCCTAGTAACCATAGATCCTAACTATCTAAAAACTTATAATATAGTAGAGATACCTTATAGTTAATCCTGAGATTTCTCTAGCCTTACGAGAAGTGGTTATAACGTGGTAGTCTAAATTATGATTTTCGGATTTTGGATTTGGTGGGGCATCCAAAATTCCAAAAATTAAAAAACGATCTATCATTGTTGGAATAGGGGTAAGCAGATGCGAAATGGCCTGTAGGAGTACAACATATGAGTGCTATCCGATTGATGATGAATCGTTCATGATGGTGAGTAATAGAGGAAAGAGGAAAGAGGAAAGAGGAAAGAGGAAAGAGGAAAGAGGAAAGAGGAAAGAGGAAAGAGGAAGAAGAACATTAGCCGAACAAGGTTCTGGTAGGATTGTTGAAGAGATGGGTGGATACTCAAAAGGTGGAAAGGTTGTCAGGGAATCTGACCTCGAATATGCCTCAACCTAATGTATCCGGCGCCGCGGTACAAAAGTCTTTTGGATTGTTCTCACCTTTTCTAAGGTGGCAAGGAGGCAAGGTTGTGCTTGAATCATGCAATAATCCAGCCCTAACACACCCTAGAGAAGCCCCTAGGCGTTTTGGGCTGCCTAGAGCCTTCGGCTTCTACAGAGTACTGATTTACAGCAAGGTACCTTGGTAACAAAAACAAACCATTTTTTTAGCGAGGTCAGCAACGCATATGATGTTAGCCAAGCGTCATGATTACCACTCTCGTGTTGAACACTCATTTCTACACCCTCAACAACAGGGACCTTTGGGTTAGGATTTGTAAATCAATGGAAGCGCTAATCAATTCCCTCGGAACGTTTGCGACAGGAGCTGAATGAGAAGGGTAGCACAGCCCAGGTCCAACGAGTCTTGCGTTCCCGCCCCCATTCGAAGCGAGTTGCCCGCGAAAACCTGAACATACAACTTCTGGCTATTTGGAGGAAATGCAATCTCCGGTCCGCCACAGCTCCTTCTCATGCCATGTGGACAATCCTCAAGCTCCACCAATGTATAGCGTCCAGCGTCTATGGATATGGGCCTGTAGCGTATGACAATCACAGAGCCCAGCGGCCGACCTTGACAGGACAATCGCTGAGGAGTTCCAAATCCACGAGCTCGTTGCTTTGATTTCCCGAAGATCCTAGCCGCTCTAAAGCGATCCAAACTCCTCGGTCCTCACGCATCTTGGCCTGAACATCGATATCAAGCGTCCTTATACCAGCGTAGCTATCAAGGTATTCGTCGTCGCCGCTGACACTAAGTATCTGCTTCAATGATCCCTGGCCATATTCGAGCGAAAGCTTCAGAGGCGAATGGGTGTTCCTTTCGGATCGTGAAGTATCTCCACGCGACCGAGCACTGACGGATATCCGATTGAGACGGGAGGATGACAAAGGGACCACCAAGCGATCGACTCCAGGCGTAAATTCTGCGGCCCGAAGCTTCGTAACGAAGCGCCCGGCTGCTCCCTCGGACGCTTGATTGACAGTACAAGCTGTCATACTGCTGACTCGCAAAGTGAACTTTCCTAGCTGGCCTTGCTCGAAGGTGGAACAGACGATAGTGTAGACGCCGGCAGGTACACCGCGGATCTGAGTGAAAGCGCAGCCTTTCCTGTACTCACCACTGTCGCCAACAATGTCTCGAGTAGTGATGGAATGGATTTTTCTGCCTCCCGCCCATACCAGCTTGACGTGGACTGGAACGCTTTCGGCTGGAGTCTCGAGAACAAGCGCTACTTCTGAGGTCTCAGCTAAGGTGATACTGAACTGCGGATTTAGATAGAACAGCCGGCTGCTTGCATTGCCTCCAGCGGTCGAGGGTGTCCAAGCACCATGCCGCAGGGTACTATACGCATACTTTTCATGAGCTTCGGCGAAGGACAGAGGTGCAAAGGAGTATGCTGATAAGGTGAAGGTGTTAATCAATCGGGGCAGCGCTTGTTCTGAAACCACTATGGTAAACGCTCTTTTTGCTGGAAGCTCTAGCTTGAGTAAGGTATTGGGCGAATCAACATACGGGCTATGTATGGCTGCTCCATCATTCAAGAAGATCCTTTCTCCATCGTTGTCAAATCCATACAAGCTAATGAAACCCTGTGCTGTGTTCGTCGAAGAAATGGCCTTCTCTGCTTCAGCTGAGACTTCGCTGGTTGAAGCAAAGTGCCGGCTCAAGAGCATCCACACGGTGGCGCCAGTACTGCTGCGCACTTCATACTGTGGATTGGTTGTGAAGGAGCCTTCTGGGCTGTATGAATTTGCAAGATCCCAGTTAAAGTGGATGTGTTGCCTATGGGCAAACAAGCAAGGATTCCAGTTGAGATACATAGATTCGAAATTCTGAAAGATATCGTTGAGACTCATCCAAAATGTCCCTGGCGTCAGAGGCTCATGCTGAGTCGTACCAGAGCTGGTTGCATCGGTGATACGGAGACCCTCAAATGCTTGCGCGTTGTCAAAAGCTGCATCACCACGGAAGTTGTGACCCTTCCAGACCGTCCCTTCAGACCACGGGTTTTTTACCAGTAACAACGGTTGACCTTCGAGCTCTTTCATATCAATAACAGCGTAGTCGTGCTCACCTGCCAGTCCCAATTCTTCCTCTTCGCAATGCGTCAATTTGCCTGTACCCATTGTAATGAGGACGTCCCCGTAACTGTGAGCATTGTAAATTCGTCGCCACAAAGAGTTGAGTGTTATGTCATCACTCTGAAGAAACAGTTGCTCTGGGATCCATCCAGTCAAGACCCATATATCTGTACCTGAATTACTCCCAGGAAAATCGTAGCCACCTCTGACTTTGAGGTACGCTTTCTCGACGAGTGCAGGCCAAATCAAACCAGGTCGATTACGATCAACAACATGCAACGTGCGTGATGTACGAGAGGCTGGTAGCCGATCGTCTATGACAACCTTTCGAAAGCAGCCATTGAAGTGCAGCTTGAGGACATATTTTCCATTAGCTGATATCTCAGGCTGTCGTTGGCTGCGCCCGCAAGGATGAACGTTGCATATTACTATATCAGAATGGCCCCGTTCTGTTCTAGCGCTGATTGCACAAAGGCTTGCAACAACAGAACAGTCAGTCGTGACATCTTGGACGAGATCAATCTTGCCATCGGCTTGCATGGTCGGCTTCAATTCGTGGCTAGCATGAGCGTCGTCTAGAGTCTCGCCAGGCCTTCGCCAACAACAGAACACTTCAAGTTGCACACTCGAGAGTTTGAAACTTTTCTCATCCGAGAATAGAGCGTCGTCAGATGGGCATTGAAATTCAGAAGACTCTGGGATAGACTCCCATGGCGGGAAGATGGATCCATGGAGCTTGGAGCTCTTTAGAAGTATTATTTTTTCTCGAGTCGTTGTGGCCCGATTAGATATGGGTTCCTTGAGTGCCTTTTCTGCTCCGCAGCTTGCAGATTCATGGTTATTTGAGACCTTAGCAGTTATCTTCGTTGAGCCGGCCATAATGAAATTATCTGGCTTTCCGTGGATCTAAGTCTTTATGTGTTTTCGAAATTCAACCTATGTGTATCGACTGGGCTCAGGGTATTTCGCAGGATAGTATAGACCATTATCATGATCTATACGCGTTATTGCAATCAAGAAGTCGCAACAATTACTATGGTATGGAAAGGAATGAATGAAACGCGGGTGAGCCTCGGCTTCGTCAAAGCGGGGATTTCCCTTTCTTCTCTCGACGTAGGTCTTCTCACAGACCAGTACTGCGTCCGTTCATCGATCGCTCGACATCCTCCAGAAGTGAAGCGACTGTTTATAGCCACTTTACCCTGTGATGTCTGGCAAAGCAGGTCAACCACCATTGCCCCTATGGGGTATCGCTTTGGCAGGGGCCACTGGCGCCGTTCTAGCAAATGCAATTGTCTATCCATTGGACATGTGAGCCACGATCTCTGCAGTTGAGCAACGACGAGCGGCTGATGATATTAATCGCAGAGTTAAGACACGGCTCCAGGTGCAAGTAAAACGGAAACAAACAGACTCTGCTCCCCTGACAGTCAACGAAGAGCATTACACCTCTTCACTGGACGCGATTCGGAAGATCGTGGAGGACGAAGGCGTCTTTGGGCTGTACTCTGGAATCAATGGATCCTTGATCGGCGTCGCATCTACCAATTTTGCCTACTTCTATTGGTACTATGTTGTCCGCACATTCTACGTCTCGTCCCAGACCATCCCAAAACCTCCGAATACTGCCACGGAACTTTCGTTAGGAGCTGTGGCAGGCGCAATAGCGCAGGTATGCACAATACCGGTATCTGTTGTTACTACGCGCCAGCAGACGCAGCCCAAATGTGACAAGAAGGGATTGCTAGATACTGGAAGGGAGGTTGTACACAGCGAAGATGGCTGGACGGGTCTATGGCGAGGCCTAAAGGCAAGCTTGGTGTTGGTGGTGAATCCTGCGATCACTTACGGCGCGTATCAAAGGCTAAGGGATTTATATTTCCCTGGGAAGACAAGTCTTAGGCCATGGGAGTCGTTCTGTAAGACTCGTGTCTCAGCTATACCTCATCGCCAGGTTGCTAACAGCTTTCCAGTCCTGGGCGCCGCATCAAAAGCTTTAGCTACAATATTTACACAACCGCTCATCGTTGCAAAGGTGGGCCTTCAGTCGCGACCACCGCCCGCTAGGCAAGGCAAACCATTCAAAAGCTTCGTTGAAGTAATGTCCTACATTATTGAGCATGAAGGTCCTTTGGCGCTGTTCAAAGGTATTATTCCACAGATCACCAAGGGTATCCTTGTTCAAGGTCTCCTTATGATGACCAAGGAAAGGTGAGTTACTTCCTTGGGGGGGATACTGTCCAATTCGTGCTGACGGGTGAATAGAGTGGAAATTCTTTTCGTTGTCCTATTTGCATATATGCGCCGAATCAGATCGGAGAAGTTGCAAAAATTTGCCGAAGCCGCAGCTTCTAAAGCCAAGGAAGTATTACCAGTTGAGCAAGCAACGCAAGCTATGCCAGCGCTTGTCAAATGAGCGTGGATTGTCATGCATGGGATGAGTTGACGTTTCTACATATCTAAGTCCTTGTCCTTGTTCTTTTTCTGCATATTTGGGCGAATTTTTGAGGCGTCTATTCTCATGTCTTCGATCCTGTCATATACGATCTCGACTTTGTCTTGTACATACGAGTATACAAGCATGCAAATTGTCAGAACACTGGCGTAAATTGTAGAGCTCGACTGACGTACAAGTAAAGGCGAGAAGGCTGCTGATATTAGTAAGAGTCGTGCCCGGAACATGCCGGCTTAGGGCGTGGAGAATGAGCTCTAGGGTGCACCTCCTGGGCTTCAGCCCTACGAGTGTCCCACTGTAGCCAGAGCTAGGTGAACCCTTCTATCTCCACACCACAAACTTAAGCGAGATTTGGAAGACGTGCACCTCCTCTGACATTCTGACTCTCACTGACTTTACCGCCGCCAGCATGGCCAGTAAGTCTTGCAGTCACCGTATTATCCAGATTTGTTTGCTGATGTCTGCTGCGCGCAGAATCTAAGAACTCCTCGCAGCATAATCAAAGCAAGAAGGCGCACAGGAACGGGTACGTTATCCTCGTACACTGGAGCAGAGCAGCCTCTCCAGGTGGACTGGATGAGCCATTCAGGGAATTCTCACTGACTTCTCATGCGATCAATAGTATCAAGAAGCCAAAGACGAACCGATATCCCTCGCTCAATGGAACCGACCCCAAGTTTCGACGCAACCATAGGCATGCATTGCATGGCACTATGAAGGCCTTGGTACGTGCTACGGTTCACTCACTAAAGCCGGTGTTGGCCGCTGACTCTCTTCACAGAAGGAGGTCAAGGAGGGGAAGAGAGACGCGGCATGATAGGGCAGAAGTGTCAGGTGGTGGGAAAGGAGCAAAAGTGCGGATACACTCCATGTCAGACAGAAAGATTATGGTCATCCTGATTGTCTGTACCTTGAAGACGTCAAATGCATGACATTCACCATTCGCCGGCCAGAAATACTTACTATAAATGTGAGCTGATCCTAAATTGGAGAGTACGGAGCCAGGGATGTGCCTCAGAGGAAGGCCAATTCTCCCAATGCCGCTTTCATGTCCACGTTCGCGAAGGCATATGTGTGTACAGCTCCGCTCGCTTTCCCATGCGCGGTAGCTGAAGGATTATAATCTTTATCGTGCCAAGATACATGCCCTTTCATTACCAATCACCCTCCTTCTTGATCACTATGGTGAGAGGGTGCATGGAGAAATGGTTACATTCATATGCTTTGTGCCTTGGTTGTATTAACTCAATTGCAATCTGTTCATATTATCATATAAACATTGATCTACTTCCGCTCGTCTGGCTTCCAGACCACTAATCTCCGATCAAAGCCTCCGCTTACTACCCACTCCTGTGTCCCTTCACCCACGTTCACCGTGCCACACCAAATGCTCCTGATCTTACTTCCCGGCTCATGCCCGTTTTTCAGGGTAGCAACGATCTTTCCTGTCTTGGCTTCCAACCCTCGCAAGACCCCATCGTCTCCATTGACCCAAACGCCGGATCCATCAGGCCGCCAGACAACTTGCGGTGTCGAGTAAGGTGTCTGTGGCGCCAAGGTACTGACATGTACCTGGATTGCAGTATCTTCTTTGTCCTGGATGGCAAGATTTGCGCGGGTCTGAGCTACCTGGGTGGTAGGGTCCACAACAGCTGCAGACGATGGGACTAACAGCCGGACAAGGATCAGTTTCATATGAGGGACGGCGGATGTTGCTACAGCCAGTAGCGTTGGATCTGTAGGGCAGACGGCGACGGAGGATGGCGAGAATGCTATCCATGCATTTGAGTGAGGAGCAAGGTTTTGCAATCCTAGCAGCTCCAACTCTGCTGGCTCTGATTTTGGCATCGAAAGTTCGTCTGTTGTTGGCAGCGAGTAATAATACAATGATGTCGAGTCTCGACGCGTGACCAGCAGAATGGTCTGATCCAGATCTGGGGGTTTGATGAATGTGATGGTTTCTGGATTTGTTGGAAAATGAACGACAGCCACGGGTGATCCTAATAGTAGAGCAATCTCCGATGAGATTTTGTATAGAAAAACTTTGGCATCCCACCCAGCAGTAGCAACCCACTCATTCTCCCAAACAGCAACTTTGACCACGTACTTCTTGTGGTCTCTCCGTTCTTCAAGCACTTTATCTTCTTTGTGATCATAAAGTACGACTTGACCGGACATGCCACAGGAGATCGTAGTCAGATACGTCTTGCCCAAAGGAACACAGGAGAGGATAGGAGAATCCTGGAGATGGCCTATACACCTTTCCAAGGAGAAATTGGAGTCTGGGTACAGAATGTGCAGCCGACGATCAGCAGTGGTGGTGAAAAGTAATTGCTGAGGAGCTTGCGAGAAAGACCCATCCTCGAAGGATTCGATGGACACATGCAGGACATTGGCAGCAGATGGCAGAGTAGAGACGTGACTAGGCTGCGAAGGCGCTGAAGCAAAGAAATTAGAAGGGCATGATGAATAGCAAAGACAAAAAGGTGAAAATGCAAACGAGAAACTGACCTGGATGACTCCATCCCTTATCTCCCACTCCAACACTCACCTTTTCGAAATTCAGGCTTAGATCAAAGACTTTCTTCTCTTCAAGGATCTTCTCCATCGTCAAGTCCCCCTTTTCAATTGTGCCTGCGTCGGGCGGCAAACCAGCTTCGCGAATAAATGCATCTAGGGTCTACACCAAAGTATGTTTGTCAGTCGCCGCGTCAAACATGTGACGAAGACTAAGTACTCACATCGTGGTAGTGATTTGCTTTGAGAAATCGGGCTACAATGATGGCAGGCGAGTCAGTGGCTGGCATGACGGCGATGGATGGACATGAAGATCTGTGGATGTCCACTTTCGTGTCTTATCAAGGAGAAATGCTACGACATCACACGGCGTGTTCACTATAAATGGACATGCCCTGCCAATGTCAAAATTGACATGAGCTTCGTAATTGTTTGTAGTGGAGCGTAGATTTTGCTAATTGACATGGGGTATTTATCCTGAACGCCACGCTAATAAAAATCGACGTTGCATTGCGCTTTTAGATGCCCTGCCAGCTCGAAACGAGAGAAAGGCATCAATCTTTGTGGGAGAAACTATCCATCACTAGCGTTGCGCCCGAATGATGCTGCATGTGATGGAAGGAGATTTTGAGGATGCCGCCCATCAGTAGAATAGATCCTCCGCCTTGTTCCTCCGCCCTCCTCGACCGTCCAGCTTCCCGGCGAACAACTCCTTGCCAGCATTGCCAATCTGCTTCCCTGGAAACAACTCCTTGATCGTCCCAGCGGCTGCAGCGCCACCACGTATTGAGAATCCTTGATCCTGCTGACCGGAAGCCCCTCGAATGTTGATGCCGTCATCGCTAGTGGCTTTTGATCTTTCTGAGACTGGTGAATTCAAACGACCGTAAGAGAGATAGGGTGCTTTGGAGATCCGATCAGCTAAGCTTTTGCTTGATTTAGTGCCATCTGAGAAAGGTACGGAGAGTCCATTCGTAAATAGATCTGCCGTTTCATCCGCAGCATCGAAGGCATCAGAGCGGCGGTGATTGATGGAATTGGTTTTGTGAGGGAAGAGTTCCTTCTTGAGACCCTGTGCAAGCATCTTGTTGCTGAAGAGGTCTTTGCCGACACCGTTGCGCTTGCCATCAGTAGCTGACTTTGACGGGAATAGCTCTTTGCCTTTGTTTTCATCCGGGAAAGGTTGTGGATCGCGTGTTCGGTAGGAAGGAGGCGGGGTACGTTGTCGACGACCTGGTGAGGCGCTACGGTCACGCGACGTGCGATTCCTGTCCCTCCTTGCTGGCCGATACGAGTCACCAAGACGTCGATGGCGTGAGCTCCCATCGTCGTCTGGAGATGAACCCATCGAGCCGCGTTTACTGGATGAGCCTTTGTCATCATACATGGATGCATCAAACCCTTCCTCTTGACCTCTTTGTCTTCGACGCCTGTGTTCATCGTCGCCATACCTCCTGTTGCGATAGTCGCTATTATTGTATGATGTATTGCGACGGTGATTTTCTCTTGGATCGTGCTCAGGGTGCATCATGTAGAATCTGCTCGCTTCGTACGCCCGCGGACGCTTCTGGTCGGTGAAGATAGCCATCCGTACTTGCAAACTTGACCCTGGATGTGTGGACACATGTTTGGCAGGCCGTAACTGTAGATTCGGGAACGAGACGCCATCGTTGTTTGCAAGGGTAAAGCATTCAAGAGCGTCCATTGCAGCTGCAGGATTTTCGAAAACGATGTTCGCGGAGGAGTCGTCGATCCATTCCACTCGTGTAGGAGCATGGTCAGGGAAATGGTCTGATGAGAAGCGTTTGATGTCATGGGTAGTGAGGTCGTCCAGTCCACGAATGTAGACTTTGTGAGGAGTCGGCGTTGCAGTCTCAGACTCATTGCCGGATATCTGAGTTGTATCAACGCCGTTGCTTTGCATTCGTAAGGTGGTGAGAGCTGATTGATCACGCTGCTGGGCAGAAAAATAAGCTCTAAGCTCACTTGGGCTGTGTTGGAGTCCGGTCTTACAACTCCTGTGAACTCTCCCTCGTCAATTGGCCCCAGATCGATGTCCATATCCACATCCACATCCATGCTGTCCATAGCTGTCACATCGGTGTTGTAGTCCATGTCCGAGATATGAGGTAATGCTGATTGAGGGTATGAGACTTCCATGCTGAACGGTGTTGGAAAAAAACGAATGCTGTAGATTCAGTTGTAATAGTACCTTAGCTTGGTCAATGGGATTGAAACTGACACCAAAGTGACTTTTGCCTGTAGCGGGCCGATTCTAGCTTACTTCTAGTCCAGATGAAGTAAGTACAGCCAAGACAGTTTTGCTGGACGATGTCGTAGGGTCCTTATTCCAGCAGTGGAAGAAGCGTGGAAGAAAGATTGTCTGAATTGTTACATTATGAAAGCATGACTTTTGATCCCTTCCGAACGCCGTGGACCGAAAGAGAAGCCCAATATCGAAGATACCCAAGGCCATAACTCCGAAAATCTCCACTCGTTCACCATCACTCATCGAGTGTTGCGTCTCTCCTCTGACGCTTCCTCTGACGCTTCCTCACTAATGGCTCGTCGTCAGATTCCTCGTCTTCATCATTGTTATCGTCACGCCCCTTGCGCTTGAGGTCATGGCTGCCTTTGCCAGCTTGATAATCGGATTCTGGCGCAGGTGCAGGACGATTCTTCTGACGCTTCCTAAGTATTGGCTCGTCGTCAGATTCTTCGTCATCATCATTGTTATCGTCACGCCCCTTGCGCTTGAGGTCATGGCTGGCACTGCCAGCTTGATGAACGCATTGTGGCGCAGGCGCAGGACGACTCTTCTGACCCTTCCTCAGTAATGGCTCCTCATCAGAATCATCGTCTTCATCATCGTCACGCCCCGTGCGCTTAAAGTGGCTGCTGCCAATGCCCTCTTGCTGATCGGTCTTTGGCGGAGGAGCAAGCTGTCTCTTTTGACGCTTCCTCAGTAATGGCTCGTTATCAGAATCTTCGGCTTCATCATCATCACGGCCTTTGCGCTTGACGCCGCCACTGCTATTCTTCTCCTTCGATGCAATTGCGGAGGCTGAACGTTGGTCCTTGCCCTTAGCCTTTCGGGCTTCTCGCCTCTTCCCAGGATCTTGTACACCTGTAACCATCCGGTCGGGGTCTGGCTTGTTCCTCTCATCGACTCCTGAGTCCCGTCTGCCTTCACGATTCCAGTAATTTTTCACCATGGGCCCCGTTCTGGAAACATTGAAGCGCTCCAGCATTCGGTCAGAGGCTATCTGCCACCTCATTTCGGTTTTATAGCCTGGAACCTGCTTGGTCACGATCTCACCCATCACTGTCATCGCCGCATTTTTCTCATGCTGGTTCCAGGGAATGGCCTTCGCTCTACTACCAGCTTTATTAGGCTTAGCGGGAGAAGTCTTTTTGGATGAGACCTTGTGTGAAGAGGTAGCTTTTTCAGCTTGAGGTTTTTGGGCCTTCTTGGTGACCTGGTAGCCATCGTTGTTGGGTAGAAGAGATGCCGGAGTGCCGGTCTTGCCTGACCTGGAGTGGACGATCCGTCCTTGTTTCGAGGATTTCTTGTTGTCTTCGTAAGTGTAATCTCCAACCGATTTATTATCGTCATCTGTGGATGCCACATAATCATCAGAGCCAGGGCTACCAGGCGAAGGCGTTGTTGCCTGGCATGCTTCGCAATACCATGATTCGTTTTCGTTCAGTGCAGTGGATGTCGGCAAGCCCACGCAGCTGTAATGGAACCACCCCTTGTTGGCTCCGTGTTTGCTGGTGTTGTCGCATTGCACCATATGGTCGAAATCGTCAGGTCTATCACATCTCAGGCAATCACCGCTCTCAGAGCTTGCATCCTGAAGCCCAACTTGAGGTGGCGCAGAAAAGAGTTCAGAAGACTGATGTATCGGTGTGCTAGGGTATGAAAAAGGATCATGTCGAGATGGCGCATGTTTCTGTGCAGCCGTGTTCTCCAGAGTGAGCCCCTCATTCAGCCCAAGGGAAGTATGCTCTGCTGGCAATGCGGCTTTTTTGGAGTCGAAATATTCCTCGTTCGATGCAATTGAGCCCTTGTGCCAGGACTTCACTACGCCTTCGACGTTGGGTGCGGGCCTCGCGAATGGCGGTTGTTCAAACCCTGCCCCTGAAGCTAATGAATATTCTGGGTTCTCAAAGACGTCAAAGTCGTTCCAATCGATGATGGTGGGGCTCGGGCCTCCGCTGTTGAGTTGTGCTGGATTCACTGTCCCGTCAAGGGCGTTCCACTCGAAGTTTGCAGGATTTGGATCGTTGTAGAGGTTTGTTGGGTTCATAGTGCCGTCCCCATACCGTGATGCATTGGTATGAGTGGCTTGGAGATTGCCGAGAAAGCTTTCAAAATCCGCCGTGCTGTTGAAGGCAGGGAGGAAGACCTCTTGGCAATTCTCCTTCGTGTGTCAGCTTCGAACATAGGTGAAGAGTGGCCATTGTTCACTTACGGAACTACCTGCAGTATTATCCTCAAAATGGAACGGGGTCATGGTGTTGAGAATCTTAGACGGCCTCATGTTTATGATTAAGATCGGGAGAATTATGCTAATATGCTGTGCACTGCACGAAAAGACTTTCGACCGGCGAAGACGACCTGCGTCTCAAGGATGTTGTAGTGAAAAGGGGAAGAAATTAAGTGGAAGCTGGCTCCACTGACTCAATTGGCGGTCGACGCACTGCGTCGAGAGATTGTATGTATTAGAAGTGTGTAAATGAAAATTAAGGAGAACTAGATAATGGTGGGCCAGCCCAAACGATGTTGAGAAAGAGAAGTCAAGAAGTTGTTGCAAAGCTCATACTGCGCAGCCGTATGGAGAGGGAAGAGAAAAGAAGAGAAAGAAGAAAGGTTGTAGGCGCATAGTCATGAGAGCGTGGTGGGACCGACAATAGCATTGTACGGTGGATGAAGATTCTGCTCCCAGCCTCCCTTTTTTCGGTTTTTCCACATTGCCAATGTTTCGTATCCTATTGTTCATTCTGCCCCCTCCCTATTGACAATACAACCTTCACCATTGCGAAACTATGGCATATTATTGATCCTTGTGCAATGCCATTGTTCCATGATGCACTTGTCTCTTTGGGCATTGGCGACAGCAGCGAAACGATTTCCCGCTGTGTTGAGTTGTCATCAAATGAAGATGATTGAAATTGCATGGTGCTTCTCGATATCGCTGTACTATGGCCATTCTTGAAGTACTACAGCGTTCTCTGCAATTCATGCAGAATAAGTCCTCGAGCGACATCTTCTTACAGCTCCTCAAGGTGGGTTGTATATCAGTTCAAGGCTGTCATGAATTGAACATGTCTGACAGCGCCCATTGCGGCCTAGCGGCGGTTGCTTGGCGTTCAACTTCACCGTTTGGGAAAGCTTATAATGTTCCAAGTGTCTTGAGGAGGCTGGAAACTTTCTCTCGAGCTGGAATGTCACTGCTATTACTTGTACCCTTATATATTCATGGAATGATTGACTGCCTGGTGAGCTTAGTGGCTGCTGCTTTGTTGTTCATACCGCGAACTTTTCTGTTCTGCCGCCCATGAGAGTGAGCTACAGGCGTCATCCTTGAGGAATCCGCATGCAATTGTAGTCGGTAGAATAGATAGCACCGTTTTACATTCAACAGATGCTGTTTCGTACATCTGAAGGGTGAAATGACAACTTGCGACAACCAGCGACAACTTGCCAAGACTCAAGACAGTCGCCACCAGAAACTTCTGTTCTTGACCGTCACGCCCACGCAGCTCCTTTCCTAAACCAATTTCTTGCGTCTCTTGCTTTCTCAAGCCTGCATCAAGCAATACCGTCGACTGTATGAATAACTGCAAGCTTTTGTTACAATGCACGGTACTGGTTCTGACATTGTGGAGGTTTCGAACGATACGGGCAAGGCATTGATAGCTGTACGGTGGTGGCTCAAGCGGGTCCCTCGGTTTTCTATTTTGGCCCTGCGTCATTTCTCGTTAATTCCACGGCTTCCCATTCGTTGAACCCGTCCTGCATTATACGGGAAAAGGACCCGCACAGGCGTCAAAGTGAGCGACAAGGCTTTCGGGCAAAAACATTGAATTGGTGGAGTGGCAGTTTTTGTTTTCAGGCAAAATCTCAAGACGGCGAACCAAGCAAAGCAGCAGATCGGGGGGAGCTAAGTCCAAAGCGTTCCCTTATATTCAGAACAGAGATCCGCGACAGACCGAATGGCGCTACGGGAAGACCTTTGACCAGGGTACACGGTTATATTTGAGTTCCGTCGCCGTCCGGGTACGAGGGGTGCTGAATGTGTAAGCCTTATGATGGAAAGGCTGTGCACTGAGAGGCCCCGTTTGAATGCGGATGGTGGGGACGCACGGTGGAGATCTGGGTGGTATCATTGGTGCCGAGGCTATGCTGACAGAGTTCATGGTGAATCTCAAGGGTACGCAGTCTCTTGGCAAAGGCTTTGGAAGGTTTCACAAGAGCTTCTGAGATGTCGCGGGTGGGGCGAGGCGTCGGAGGCCTCCATGTCCGCCGCCAGGGGGGTTTTTTTATATGGTGAAGGGCTCGAGAGATCTGGTGGTTAGCTTGGGCTACGGAGTATGTGAACGAGTGGGTGCAAGAAGATATCCCTGTAGAGGCTTTTTTCGAAAGAAGGATTGACAAAGCAGAGAGACAGTGTTCAAAAGCGCGAGTACGATGAGGAACCTTTGTGTCTGTAGAGCTAAGTATGTATAGGTAGCGATTTCTATGTACAAGCGGATTCATAGTCGATTAGCAGTGCAAACTCCGAGAACATCTCTATGTTGATGAACAGCGAAGCCTTTCAAACCATATATCCGTCTTCTGACTCCGAGCTTTCAAAGCACACCGTGCGGATCGATAACACGCCGGTGGCATAGGGGTATTGTACTGAATAGCATGATCGTGGAAAGTCGTAAGGACAGATCGATAGTGCACCATGGCCCAGAGTCTTAGTCTCCAGAAGCTGACGCCCGGAAAGCATTAACTCCACAACCAGGCAGCGCAGATCGAACAAAGCCCATTCTATGTAGGACTACAAGTAAAAAAGGGACCGGGATAGGGGTCGGCCAGGACCTTAAGTCAGGAGTGAAGATACGCTCATCGGCTTCCTCTCTGGCTGCGACGCCTCGGGCTCGTTCACCGCCGTCGCATTGGGCGTTGCTGACTGTGAGACCCTGGGGACAGTGTTGGATGCAGACAGTGAGCTTTCTATAGTCGGAGCGAGAGGAGCGTATGATGATGCTGTTTGATTGAGGGATTCACTAGGAGCAGTGTACGAGCGAGTAGCCGGGGCCATGTGTCCTCGGTGGTCTTGTGTAGATAACTCTAGCGGTGGACGCATACCAGACTCGCTCGAAGTAGACTGTGGAATTGAAAGCGCTGGGGGCCCGGGGTGACTATGGGTATTGTGCACCAATTCTCGGTACGATGGAATCTGGTTCCGAGGAGTCTGGTTCTGACTCGGTAGCATCGGTTGTGTATTTGCATTTCTTATGGGAGACCTTGTGGTTGCCACATCGGCAAACTGTTGCAGACGTTGGTGCGACTGTGGTTGACCATAAGGTAATTTAGACGTCTCGTTGTAGCTCCAGGCTGGTAGTGACCGATCGTATGCTGTAGTGGCGGGAGTGTTGTTCGAATAGCTGCTGCTTCCTAGAATTGGGGGGTGTCCCCAATAGTCTCGATGCGGGACTCCTGGAGGAGGGGGAGGGTACGCATGGTGGTGATGGTGAGTGTGTGCGTACGCATGTGGGGAAGACATCGAGAGATGAGAGCTGGCATCGGACGTGAGAGAGGGAGCCTCGCCCAGAGAGTCCGCCATTGAGACTTCAGAGTTAGCTGGTGAGGTCAAGGGAGGTTCGATTCTCCGTCGAGAGGTTGGCACCATGAGTGGTCGAGTAGGAGGTGGTACAGGTCGAGCAAACGATGGAGACTCAAGGTTTTCGTCAAAGGCTGAGCGGCCAGGAGCGTTGCCCTGCTCCCGTCGAACAACCATCCGGCGTCGGCGATTCATGCCACCGTTCCACCAGTTCTTGACAGCATTGTCGCTGCGACCAGGAAGCTGCCGTGCGATTTCCGCCCATTTCTTCCCAATCTCGGAGACAAGCCGTTCAATTTCCTCACCTTCCTCCGGCGTGATGGGATTGTGAGTCAAGGAATGCTTGAGATTCTGGTGATAGCGCTCTCGACATTGTTTCGCGGTCCTCACTTTAATACCTTGCGCTATCCTCACCCAACTGTGAGCGCCTTGAGTGCGGACGAGTTTGATGAGCTCGTGGTCTTCGGCTGGAGACCAAGGTCCCTTGTTGTGCTTGAGCTTGAAATCCTCAACCAAGTTGGCGTGCATCTGGTTGGCTTGCATGCTGTTGGCTTGCTCCTTACTGGCTCGCGCTTCAGGGATCTTGATAGAGGAGAGCTGTAAGAATTTGAGTGTCTTAGAGGAGAGCGGACATGACCAACGTACAAAGCTATGTTCGAAAGATGATCGCTTTTTCTAAGACATGGATTAAGAATGGCGAGGCGCATATGATTTAATCGATGAACGGTGCATGAACGTGGGTGGAAAACGAGTTAAAAAGAGAAATCAAAACAGTGTTCGAAGGGTTTCGAGGGTTTGAGGGGCAACCGATGTAAAGTGTGCTACAATGCCAGCCCCAGGGTATGTGAATATACAATTCACCCTCAAGATGGAGTGGAAAGTATGGAAGAGGGTAGGGCGAAGGTTGAAAAGCTAGTACGAAGGAGGCTTTAGCTTGGCTTTTGCTTGTATATTGTAAGGCTCGGTTCATGGGGAAATCTCAATAGTAGTGTCTGCGCTGTTTCGTCGTTGCCCACTCGTCACAGGTCTCGTTTTCGTAGTTGGTGAGAGCAAAACAGGAAAGAGTGGTGAGAAAGTTGAGGGAAATGGGACAAGCTCGTGAGTCTTCGGTCGAGAAAGGGTAGGCGCGTCAGTTGATGGCTTTGAGATGGTGCTAATTTGGGGAATTGGACGGCGGTGCTTGTACGAATGAAGAAGTGAGGAAAGCGCCATCGTAGTAGGATGAACTTGTTTGAATAGGTAGTCCCGGCATGTACTAGGATTAGCCAGATATCTCGATGATGATGCGCAACAAGGGTACTGAACTAGCCTGGTGTGGGATGGTGTAATACAGACTGGTATTGATACAGTAATAAGTCAGGTAATGGTAAAGTACATAGAGATCTCCCAAGACCAGGCCGGATAAGGATGGAGCAGGAATGAGGAGTAACCGCATTGACGTCCAGTCGAAACGGGTTTCTATGGCACCACTTGTTGTCTGCCTGATAAATCATGATCAGCCCTCATGACTTTCACTTTCATCGGCTTAGATTTGTGATATGTGCTGCTTGCTCTCTTCACTATTGATTCTCAACCTATCATGCATACTCGGTATCATGCTGGAGGTTCGTCGGGTACAAGTTTCAAGCCCCTAGCCTCTAGCATGATGGCAGGTGCTGTATATTGCGCGACAACGGTTGAAGGCGTCCTCTCGCCAACCACTCCGAATTGAGCATGTGAGCTTGACCGAGCCAAGCTGACTAAGCCGCATTCAGCGCAATATTTTCAGCCGGCCAATTCTGTTAGGCTCGTCGAGGTTGTGTTAGTGTAGTGGTACAGTGCCAAGGACTTTGCCTTAGTGCATGCAGATGTCATGCTCGATGACGGGAAACGAGGCATCTTGCCGGGTTTGCTGGGGTGACTAGGTCTGATGTCGAGACAGGTCTAGACCTTAGTCCATTCGCTATTTGACCCGGCCACCACCAGCCAGGAAATGTCATCCCACCTCGCGCCGCCTGTAACAGGATTGTTATTGGCGCAAGCAAGGATTGCTAAAGGGAAAGGGAGAGAGCGTTGTACGGAGTATGCTTCGTCATAGACGCCTTCGGTAACTCTCAACGCCAAAAGTCTAGTCTCCACAGCAGCCGTTGCAAGCTTCAAGCCTCTCCAAGGGATCTATCTCACTCACTTCTCCCTTCATCCGTTGCTATCGAACTTCGCGAACGAGCATGGGTGTGGAATCAAATCATGCGCGCATTCAACTCCGCGGGAGCCTTGGCACGTATCTCCTCTCACGTTGGAAATTAAAAATGCGACATCTCAAGTCCTCACTTTGCGCATCTTTGCGCGACTGTAGTGGATGAAGTCTGAGATAGCATGTTCGGCACAGGGAGAGAAGCGGGACCTGCGGCCGCATGATGCGCGTGGGAGGTCGAGCGGAGATGAGCGAGAGGGAGGGCCATTTTCCTCTTCCTCTTCCTCTTCCCCTTCTTCTTCCCCTTCCCCTGACACGACACGTTGGCTTGTGCTTTAGTGCATATGCAGGAATATGTATCGTGATGGTGGGCTTTGTAGTGCTACGAACCACGTACCATATTACCGCCTGCATGGACGCGCTAGGATCGGACAGGAGAGGCAGATTGCAGGGGGTCTGGATCGATGAGCGGGAAGAGCGAATCAACGATGGTCGAAGAATGGAAACTTTCATCAATCAATTCCCAATGCAAGCTAGTCTATCGCAAATCCTCCGACTCCAAACTCTCCCAACACTTAGTTCAGACAGTCAGCTCCAAAATGGCAAATGTGGCGTCAGTTCGCTCAACGGTCGTCCCACCTGATTCGTTCCATCGACAATCTCCATCTCGGGCCTTTTCTTTTCCATACCGACTCGTCTGAGCCTCCTGCGTTACCATACAACTGGTGCAAGTGAAATTAAAGCCGTTGAAATCTCGATCAGCAGCATGGAGAAGCTCGGGCCACTCCTACTGGCTGGAAAGGGTGGCGTTTGCCCTGTCGCGGCAATGCGATAAACATTCTCGAAACCCCTTTTCGTTTGCACCTTATTTCCCCCCACGAGTACGACAACAAAAGGGGATGACGGACAATGAACATGTAAAGAATAAAGGCGACGCCTTTAAATACTTGTGTCAGTGCGTCAATGATAAACGGTTTCTGTATGCAACTCGGTGCTCAGATGCTTACAACGGAGCCTCGGTAGCTGTGGAGATGCCCGGCTTCGCCAATATTATCTCTTTATGGTCTCGCCTCGCAGATGTTGCATCGTCTCAAGAAGCCATTTGACGGCGGAAAGGTGACGGGAGAAAGCCATCAATCAATTCACGCGCCAATAACCGTCGATATCGCCTGGATAGATTCCCTCTTGATCGACCGATGAGCGGCACTCATGGTTAACACTGTGAGAGACTTTCGACGGCTCTTGGAACGATTCTCCGTGCCCTGCGTCTCGAACTGCTCTGAAATGATGATGACTTCCAGGGGTGCTTTATGAAATAGCGAAGATCAACCTTGCCTGATGCCTGGTGCATACCTTAAAGCAATTTTTGGGTCCCTGGAGATCCCTGGAGATCCCTGCGATCCTGCACCTTCCTCCGGCTCAGATTGAGTTCCGTCGAGCCGCGTAACGTCAATGTCAATGTCAATGATTCCCAGGTTGCTGCTGCTGCTGCTGCTGCTGCTGCTGCTGCATGTCGATCCTCCCAACGTCTTTTGCCTCTAAATCAAATGCACTAACGCTCTCTCCTCTCTCCTCTCTCCTCTTCCAAGTGCTTTTCCTCTTCTTCAAGTTAGCTCGCAACCGAGTCTGTCCTTGCGCATCAAAATGGTCGTACCTCCGCATCGAGTTGTCCTATTCCTTCGTCGCATGAGAGAATTAGATAATCATCAGCATGTCTACAGTACACTCTACTCCGTACCTCGCTTCAAGATCCCGTCATAATTATATGGACACGATGATTCAACACCCGTGTGACGTGCAGTAGTCCAACGCGGTTGCCGAGAGTCGCCTCAAGGCGTTAGGAACTTTATGTTTCATACAGTAGTCCATGCAGATGCAGACGTGGTAGCAAGTAGCCACCCGTTCCAACGCCCCATCCCCCAAAACCCTGAATAGCCTGGTCCAGACCATCATGGATGTCCATGTTTGACCTTTGAAGATTTGTCAATCGTCGCATGAAACAATCTTCTTCTCGGGTCGAATCCTTGACCCAAAGGAACGGCTCAGCTTGCTCGTCGCGCGATAAGCATTTTATCATGTGCATACTCCCGATCAAATCGCATCAGATTCAACCAACCCTCGTCCATGATTTCAGCTCCATCGACAGCAAAGGAAATACGAGACGCTTGGATTTGTTTACTCTGTTCGATCCAGTATGGCTTTGTCAGAATTATGCGTAGGCATGGGCGAAAATGACAAGTTTGGGGGGGTATTCGCAAAGGCTGGGTGGGCCAGGAGACTTGCGACTCGACACTCTTCGGCAGGATTGGGTGGGTTGATGTAGCAGTGGAGGCTTTTGTTGGTGCAACCAGTTATTGCTGTAAGGAACATGAGAGCACAGGTAGTACAAGCTCATAGGTCATTTGTGTGTTCGGACGATTAAGATGTCGGCATCGTTGCATTATTTTCCATCATCTTCGATTCTCCTCGCTCCTCCCAATTTGAAGAACAGCCATAATATCTCGGAGCAAACCAGCGCTTCTTCTATTTCCCAAATGAGATATTCCCACAACTTTCCGCTACAGAGCGAGCACTTCGCTGCTGCTGTTATATACCCTAAGCGTATCGCTCAATTGTCCCAAAATCCCTCCTCTTACTCCATCGCTAAATAACCTTCGCTAATCCATACATCATAGTCATAACTTCGTGTAAAATAGCAAAGACGACCTCTTCTTATAACCAAATATCCCCTCCTTCTCCTGCGGCCCATCGACGCCACGCCTCTTCATACGCGGTTTCCAAATCTCGAACCCAACGTCGAGTATCAAACAAAGCACTTGTCCAGCGGCTCTCGTACAGCAACTTGCGCAACTCCATCAGCCTGCCTTTTCCCATTCCCCGTATGCCTTCCTCGGTGGGATACACGAGATCGCTACCGAGTTCCACACCCAGCTCCTCGTACGCTTCATCGCTGTCGGCAATCAGATCTTCGGCAGCCCGATCTCCTTCAGCGTTTTTGGGAAGGGCTCCTTTGAGAATTGAAGCAGCCATTCTCGAGCACATCTTGTATTCGTATCTTGGTAGTGTCAGCAACGGCGTTCCAGACCAAAGCACGTCGGCAGCTGTGGTATGGGCGTTACACTCGGGTGTGTCGAGAAATAAGTCGCAGACGCGGGCACGAGAGATATGCTGGTGCTTGGGTGCCACGTCTGTAAAGATGATCCGGGATGCAACTTCACCACCGACCCAGCGCATTGCCGTCTCTCTTAGATTCTCTTCGCCAAGGTCGGGAAATCGGAGGAGCCAAAGGACGGCTTTGGGGATGCGAGATAGAATGCGGAGCCATGTTCTAAACGTAGTCGGCTCAATCTATGTCCATCCTGACATGTCAGTAGAGCTCAAAGAACTCGATAGGATTCGTAGGGGTTGCTAACCTTGTAGAGTTGGTTGAAGTTGCCAAGGATGACAGTCTCGTCGTCTAGATAGGGGAACAGCTCTTTACGCATTTGCCATCGCCTCCGTTGTTCTTCTGGCCAGCTGATCAACGGTTCCTGAGAGTCCGGGGCACTTTGCCTGTGGTCACAACAGAAGAAGGTATCCTTCGTAAAGATGATGTTCTCCCCATAGACCCAATCATCCTGGTCGTTATCATTGTTGCAGTCCTTAGTTTGGTCTACCAGATCAACGTTTCCTCTCCAAGGCCTGAGCGTTTGAGGTGGGATTGCGGTCTTATCTGCCAGCAAGTAATCACACCACTCGGCACCAATAGTACCAGCGAATCCCATGAAAGACATCTGAATGGGAGCCGGACGAGCTGCAAACACTTCGTTTCGTGCGCCACGTGTGTAGCCGTTCAGGTTGACAAGGATATGAATGCCGTCGGCAACGACTCGGCTGACTAGACGATCAATCGACCATGATGAAGCATCGTAAAAGACTGGTGCTTCCCGCTCGATTTGCTGACGATGTCCAGAGCCATCACTAGCAGTCGTTGCGTAGCAGAAGGCTTTGACACGACCTCGGTCATGGAAACCGAAGACGGATTGCATAAGATGTGCCAACGGGTGGTTATTAAAGTCCGATGAGATATAGCCAACATTAAGATGTGGTTTCGGGGGTGCTGGAGGATCATATACTTCCGCAGGAAGCCAAGGCGCTCGCAGTGTTGAGCAAGAGACTCTCAGTCCATTCCTTTGAGAGATCTTGCGAATCTGTTTTGCCGACAACGGGCAAGTGAAGGTATGGAAGGGTAGCACGGTTGGTGCGCTAGGAACCGCGAGAGCTGCCGGAAGCTGCGGCCGAGAGCGGAAGCTCGCTGGGATCGGTTTTTTGTCAACGTACTGATGTCTGTAGATTTTCTGGGAGAGGTTCTTGGTAGCTCGTTCGACCAGCCGCACAACCTTGGCCCCTTCCCACTGTTCCTCGGCCCATTCATCCAAGGTATCCCTCAACAGTATCTGAGTAATTTTGTTACCACCATAGGAAGAGCTTGCTGCACCCAGCTGCTGGAGCATCTGTTCAATACCAACGCTGTGAAGCACACCTTGACCCCAGCTTTCCCCATCTCGAAGCTGCTTCTCGACTATAGCAACGACTCGTGCAATCCATCCGTGGCTTGCAATGAGAGACTTTTTGGAGTCATACAAATCTCCGTTTTCATCCACATGCCAGCGATCTCGATTGTTGCCCAAGCGATTGATTCCACCGCGACCACTCCAATTGCACACGGAATTCAATGCATTCGCAAGGCCACAAACAGCCTCCGCGAAGTCTGGATTCGACTGAACAGCCCTTTTGTAATAGGTGATTGCATCGCTGACTTTGCCCTGATCTTTAACAGCGTTGGCCAGGTTAGCAAGAGCAATGTCAAAGCTGCCGTCACAGTCGACAGCCTTCTCATACATTTTTATCGCGGCATTCAGCTGACCGATGTCCTTGAAGAGGCTGCCAAGATTTGTGTACAAGTGTGCGTGACGCGTGTCGAGTTTCAAACCGTAGTCATAGTATGCAAGTGCCAAGGCAATTCCGCTACCAGGCACAACTCCAGGGATCGTTGAAGTGTGCGAGGCGTTTGACTTATTGTTCGACTTGGATCGAGCGGACTGCTGCACACTCGCCAAAAGAATTCCGACATTGTTAGCAGTGGAAGGGCTCGGCTGAAGAGATAGCGAGAGGTAGTAAAGCGCTAGTATCTCCTGCACTCCCGACGTGGCCCTTGGGGAAGTGGCTGCAGCTCCGCTAGAGGACATACCATCTTGGTAGATTTTGGCAAGGGACAACAGAGAATTGCTGATGATGGAGACTGCAGCCTTATGAGCAAATCCATCAGGTACCTTATCTAGACCGGGGAGTCTGCCTTGTGGGGGAAATACAAGGCGTGAGGTCTCCAATGCCACGTTGGGTGGCAATAATATCGGCTCGTCCGCACCATATAGTCCATGGGGATTCGCGGATCCCATGCGCGGGTGTTCTGAGAAGACAGCCAAGGTCGTCCTGATCAAACCCTGTATACCGAGATTACGCCTTCCAGCACCAATCAGTATTGCATCTTCAAAAGCTTGAGCAGCGCCGGCATTGTCTCCCAGCTGGTAGAGCATGTTGCCCTTGCCGTGAACAAGAGCAAGCAGTCGCCCGTTGTCTGATGGCGGTATGGCGTAGCCACTAGACCCATAGCCGCCGGTAGCTGTGTGATCGGGGTTGCCAGAGGCATAGGTGCTAGGGGAGTCAGAACCATGTTCTCCAAGACTCTCATGCTTCTGCCCACGAGCACTTGCGCATTCATCGACTCGAAGGGCATGCTCAACATATTCAATAACCTTTACTGCTTCGCGTCCGCGATGTCCTTCGTGTAGGAGACCGATCAAGTGTTCGATAGCTTCGAAATAACTTGGTCGAAGCTTAACAGAACGGAACCAATACTGCTCGGCGTCTTCTCTTCGATTAAGAGCAAGTAAGCTAGCAGCCAAGTTCGACATGGCCTCAACATTGTCGGGATCTTGATGTAAAATCTTACAATACCACTTCATAGCTTTGTTGTAGTCGCCTAAGCCGTATGCTAGACAGCCGGTCAACAGCATCCCATCCGTCCACTCCAATCCACTTTCTTGACAAAGCCTACTAAGCATATCCACGGCATAAGCGGCTGCAGCTTGTGGGGAGTTGGCCTGCCTGTCTACAGCAAGTTGAGGCGGCACATAGCTGGGCTGTGAGGTATGTTGATGGGACCTAAGACAGCCGTCTCGCGGCTGCCACCTCTGTCGAGACTGTCCGACTGAGAGCGAAGGCGAATAACTAGGTAGAGAGTGGGCTGCTGATGCACGACCATCCGGTAAATCCTTTATGTAGCGATTGTGGTGTTGCGAACCAACTTCCGTGTTGTGGCTGCCTTCCGCTAAAGGTGCATGATTCGGAGACCTGGTGTTGTGATGCGATCGGCTCCCACGGCTCTGATTATAGGACCAAGATGGATAAGGTCGCCGTGGAGGTTGCAGATAGGGGTATTGTGAGCCATTAGGCGAGTGTCGCCGAGTCTCCTCGATCGAGGCCAACAAACTGCTATATATTCGATGTGCCCAAATGAGAACCTTTTCCTTGAATTGAGCATTGCCCACAGAATTTTCCGGATCTCGTAAAGGGTACGTGGTCCCGGGGTTGGAGTAGATCTCGTTGAAATTTTGAGCGCCTTGTTCTTTCCATAGGGGCGACTTATTCCGATACGCAAGAGGGATCTCAAACTGTTGGTGCGCTGTCTCTTGGATGCGGTTGTTGAATATCGAGCTCCTCCTAGTCGAAATTTCAAGGCTAGACATTGGGGAGCCGAGATCTTCTCTTTCACGATCAAAAATAGGCCCAGATGCAATCGAATGATCATTGCCACGAGCGTATTGGGAATCACTGTGGGCTTGTAACCATTGGCCATAATTCTTGACCGCGGGCTGCAGTTGATTAGAGGGGTCTGATGTATGTCCGGTGGCCTGGACTTGAAATCTTGGGTCGCGAAGAGGAGCAGGACGATATGGCTCATAGGCTCCATCAGGCCAATAAGGGCCATACGGCCCAGATGTATGTATGGAGGTGAGCCCTAGACATGGCGGCCACATTGGCTGTAGCACGGTCGGAACATTCTGACTACCTGCCGGGTTGTAGTGGTGATGGTGCAAGGAGGATTGATTCAGCACGGAATCTAGTCCCAAAGGTTGTGCGCCATTATTTCTCCATCCGAGGCCTGGCCTGTTGTCTTCGATGGTACTTGCCTCTTGGAAAGCTCTTTCGCGAGGCCCATGACTGTTTCGTTGGGGGTGGCGTGATTGCAATGGAACTTGTGAAACGAAGGATTGAGCGTTGTGTGATGCTGCTTGTTCATCAAATTCATCAGTAAGTGTGTGGGCATATGCCGTAGGTCTATTGCCATCTGATGTTGGCATCAGAACATGCTTCATGGCATGCGGTCTTTTGGTCCATTCTACAGGACTCCCATCATATCCCGCGGCTAGGGTCCCGTTTGGGGTTTTTCGTCGAAGCATATGCTCTGACGCCTCCGAGGCGGGTGTATAGCATGAATGAGGTGATAATTGCTGCGGCAGCGGCGCTCTATTTCGTAACGGGCGTGCATATTGCTGCGGTCTTTCCAATCTCTGTCTGAAGCTAGGGTTCTGCACAGGGCTGCGTTGGTTGATGAGTGAAGGGTTCGTAGGGAACGGTAAAGGCAGATCCTTGGTCGGTTGATACTGGGAAGAGTACGGGGAGAGTGGAGAATGGTGATGTTGTTGATGAGCAACCTCTGAGAACATGGTGGAGTCCACGCTTTAATGACAGCGGCAGTAAAACGGGCCAACATCCGCTAGATCATGTAGAAATCAGTGATTGGATATGGTAACACGCTCAGAGGCTCATAGACGGCGGCACAATTATGTGCCAATGCCATTGCGACTTCTTGTCCAGCATTTCGCGCATGTCATTCTCCCGACCATTCAATCGTTGGCTGGATTCCAGTGATAGTGGGTAGTGCGTAGATTCTGCCTGCTGCACTTGAGCGACGATAACAGTGCAGCTAGCGATGGGAGTGATACCGAGCTGGGAGATGAGGGGGACGGTGTCGCATTCTAGGATGGCGTATATAGCGAAGGTAGTATAGCAAGGCGAGACTGGATCCAAGGAGACGTGCGAGAATGAGAGCATTCAAAAATGTCGATGTCTTGGCGGGAGGCTTAGCTTCTTATTTATCACCTCAGAGTCCCAAATTAGGGTAGTTTTCTGTCGCTTCCCTTAGCGTACCGGGGTTACTCAAACGGCTGGCTAAGGTAAAGTACCTAGCACCCGTCAATTCGCTTCATCTATATTGTATTAGAATACTTTAAGCTTTCCGCCTAGCCGCTAGGGATAATTAACTCTAATTTATTACTAAGAATAATATTATATAATTTTATTTCTTATATTAACTCCCTCCCGATCTTTACCTTCCTATACTAACTCTCTATTTATCTTTACTAATTTCCGTTCTTTTATATAGGCTCTATATTACTCTTTTATATACTCCTACTATTATCTTTTTATATTTTAACGAATTTATACTAGATATATAAATACGCGCCCGCTTTCCTAGTTTTAAAATCTTAATCCTACGCGTCTTTTATCCTTTTATATATATTATTATATTTAAATATCTACTCTTATTAAGTTTTATATTAAAGATATATATTAAAACTTATTTTTAATAGAATACTTCTACTTCTAGGCGTGTTTTATAGGATATTAATTTTAATATCTTTATCTTTATTTCTATTAAATAGTCTAAACGCGCTTATATTATTATTCTACGATTTAATATAATCTCCGCCCGAAACCCTATACGTCTATAAATATACTTTTCTCGGGTTATATTTACTATAAATCGGATATACTTTCTTTTTACTCTACCGTCTATCCGCTCTTTTATCTTTATATATTAATTTACTTCTTTTATACTACTTTAATCTCTACCTCCCTCGTTTTCTTTACCGCGTTATACCGGCCTACGCGGCTTAATATCGAATTTTACCGCCGAGACTTACTACCTAGATATTATATCGGAGTAGTATATTTATTATTAAGTCTTATATTAAGCTATAGAAAAGAAACTCGGTCCGTATTATTTTATTATATATTATTCGAAAGATAACGGTATTTTAGATTTTTTTCTAAAGTCGTTACTACTCTTTAAGAGTTTATTTAAGGGTATTACCCCCGAATCTAAATATTTCCTAATTAATATCCGTAGGTATAATACTATACTAGTGTTTATTTTTTATATATATAGTATAGATAACCGGTTTATTCATTGGCAAGTCCGGAAAAACAGTTCTGTAAAATCGCTACTTAATCGGTGCAAAATGCGCATTTTGCAGCCTTGGCAAATCTTGGCGCCAAGATTTTTAAGTTAGTGTTAAGGTCTGCGCGGGA
>JAABUS010000198.1_pt1 | contig 150136 bp, 118 predicted proteins | sample 5560161 | NCBI WGS metagenome assembly JAABUS01 (sample SAMN10711885, study PRJNA513376) | rock metagenome | isolation source: Antarctica rocks | place: Antarctica: Victoria Land, Trio Nunatak nord | collected 2016-01-04
TGGGAGCCGAGGGTTGATGGGAGACAGTATCTTGTTGTGAGGGGGAGTGAGGGGAGGAAGGGGCAGGAAGAGATGATCAAGGAGTTTTGGGGGAAGGTGAGGGGGAGGTTGGAGTATGAGTAGCAAGATGAGCATGGATTGGACCATTTTATGACGATACAAAGCATGCAAATAGAGGTTGTGGCTCAATGAGCTGTTCGAATTAGATTTCAATGGTGATGAATGTACTCTGTGCTGAAAGACATTGCGTTCTTTGAATCTCGTCTCCGGCCTGCCAGACTCCGCAAGCGACGTTTCAGTACGGTTGCAGTAAGCAAACAACGAGGGTCCAGCGCTACTCCCCACTCAATGTCCCAGTTTGCAGATTTGCAAACTTTTCCGACAGTCAAGCGTCCAAGCCCGTACCACCTCAAACGAAGCTTTCATCCCCTCTAATTGCCACGGCGAGATCGAAACACCCGGCAATTCACTCCGCTCTCTCAGCTTCCAAGCCGCAATTGGCGCAACGGTAGGCGCAAGAATCCTCAATATAGAGTCTTTGAGGGGAGAAATGAAATGAAGATACTCAATACGCTTCGTAAGGACTCTGATGGCCTGGGCTGCACGGTCACATCGTAAGCGTTCGAAGAGCTCGGGCAGTGGTGTGCGTGAGTAGTGGTGTAGTGTGAGCGTTTTGAGGGAGGGGCATGAGCGGTCAATATGCTCGATGTGTTCGCCAATGAAGTCGTCCATCGCGTCGAGGTGTAGTTCCTGATTGCGGGAATCCCTATAGTTGACGTAGATATCTTGGCTACGGATGCAGTAGTCGAGGCTCAGGTGCTTGATGAAGAACAATTGCTCGGTAGAGAAGGGGATGGGTTGCGGGTCGTTTGTGACGATTGATATAAATCCGCAGGGGGCGATATATTTCAGTGTATTGACTAAGCTTGAGTAATGGAACTTATTCCGGCTGTATAAAATAGGCAGTGCTTCCTGGTAGATCGTCTTGCTGACTCCGAGGATTTCTGTACCGCTCCAAAGAGTGATTCTGAGCGTGGAGGGGTCTGGAAGTATTGAGACGGGTTCGCGGTCTTCGAGTAAGTGTTCATGTCGAGGTGGAATGACGGAGGTACCCATCTGGGCTCGCTTCTCGGGGGCACAGCGAAGCGACATGCCTTTCGGTGTGACGAGAAGGCATTCGTAGATCATCATTCGGATCTCGGCAGATAGCTTCTCGAATGGTGATATTTGAGGTGGTGCCATATTTGTGGTAATAATAATTTTGTATAAAGATGATGTCTGCAGCAGGTTGATGATTTGGAAGGAAAGAAATGTGTGTTAGCCAAGCCATTATTTCGCTACGAAGTGGCAAAATCAAGTGTTGAGAGGGAAACAGCAAAGTTTGAAAACGTCCACACCGGACGCTCTTGCTGCCAAGAATAAATAATTGACTAAGGCATCAGTGCCCGGTACCCAAAGTGAGCCACAGTAATCAGCTTACAGATTCAAGAAAACAGGTGATCGCGAGCTCAGGAACTAGTTATTATTAAGGGTTGACAGCTCAAAAGACTACGAGAATGGCGGGTTCTTGGCAAAGAAAAGGGACAGGACGAGATGATTAAGTAATTCTGGGGCGCAATGAGAGGAAAGTTGGAATATAACTAACAGGATGCGAGTTGTTTGACGGTGAAATGAGACTATGCATACAGACATGGAGGCTTGACAAAGCTAAAACAGAACATCGATGCTTTTCGCAGAGAGACCACCAGCACCTTTAAAGTCAAAGCACCCAGCAAAGCATGACTTAGTCTTCAATTCATGGGATGAAAGCAGAATAGCGGTTCTCTGCCAAGTACCAAGGCCACAATCAAGCTCCAGGCCAATGATAGATGAGCATGAAGGCAGATCCCACCCCTGTTCGATGGGGACATATTCGCTTGTCCCAGGATTGGTTGAGGTAAGATCACCGCTCTCACTTTTGTGGAGACCATGAACCTTTCACATTCGCCTCTTCTCATGATGCAGCTTACCAATACTCGCCTCATTCACCAGTGTTCACATCTATCAGCAATTTCTCCGGCCTATGATAAACGACTCAAAGCGGAGATGTAGTCTTATATTCGACATGAAGGATTCGTTGTTGATAGTGGAAAAGTGCTTTTGAATTTCCCTGAAATGGGACCTCGCGGGAAGATGCATGCAAGGGATAATTTCCACACCATCATGCAACGGCCACCCAAACGTCTTGCTTCGATTCTCTTTCTAGGCGCGAAATACCATTCAGTGAACTCAGGAAAGGGTCTCATGAGCTAGGAACCGTGAGAAGTGAGCCGAGTCATTGCAGGAACCGTAGGGAATAGGTCAAGAAACATGCTGTCGAGACTCGACGCGCCAACCTTATGGTGTGCTTCATACTCAACCCTTATGTACAATGGCGCGGTGCCAGCAGATCAGCTTAACTCCTTGCCTGTGTGCTCGCCCTATAGCCGCCGTATTTGACGCTTGCAATACTCCCGACGCCATAATAATGCAAATAAGTCAGCTCAGTTCTCCTCTTCAGCTTCAGTCTCCGCACTTATTGGGGTGCGAGTGTGTGTCCTAGACACGGCCAGCAGAGCGCGGAAGACTGTGGCCTGCCTCGGCATCGGGCCCAGCCTGATAAGACTCCAGCTCAATCACGCCGCTCTGCACCCTCGGATCAAGCTGATTTGCCGTCTGGCTGTAATGAGCGCCACCGTGAACGATGTCGTCCCCAGTTCCTTGGACTCCGTTGCTTTTAGATCCCTCAGCCTCTGAGCCAAGTGCTGGCATAGGAGAAGACCCTCTCGGAATGCCTTTGGTAGCAGGAAACTGAGATTGGCTTCCAGCCGATCGCGATGATCTCACTGCCTCCAGCGGAATATCTTCTCGCTCGTACCGTCCGAGTGTGTCCCCACTGATTGGTCTTGATGGATCAGATACCGGTTGAGAAGTGGTTTCATTGGTGGCTACAAGGTTGACCATTGGGCGGTCTACGTCTCGTTCAGGGTCGAAGATTTTGGTCTCGTTCTCGTCAAAGTCTTGGCCCGGATTGGCGGTTTCGTACTCGAGGCCTTTGATCAGTTTGTAGAATCCTGCGGCTAGGAGAGAACCGAGGAGTGGGCCGACCCAGTATATCTGTTTGGGATTCAGATGCGTCATGAGAACTCAATTGGGAATCCGGATGGCTTACCCAGTGATAATCTTCGAATTGGGCGTTGATGACATCGGGCCCAAATGAACGGGCTGGATTGAGCGAACCGCCAGTGTAGTAGACACCTAGAGATGTTAGTGATATGCATTACCTATGGGGGTTTACACACCAGCAAGCTCAGCAATGAACAAAGCAAGCCCAATACCAATCGGAGCGATGAAAGTGCCCTTATGCTTCTCAGCGGCTAGCATGAAAATTGTAAAGACCAGCTCAGCCGTCAGAAACATCTCGATGAAGACACCCTGGGTCTTCGTTGTGCCCGCTCCAAGTGAGGTTCGCACATTCAATTTGCCTGGAAACATCACTTCCACGATACCAGCAGCTGCTATTCCGCCTGCCAATTGAGAGACGACGACCAAAATGCCCCGAACCACAGGCACAGCACCAACGATGACCATGCCAAACGTCACAGCCGGGTTGAAAAGCCCACCACTGATCCTGAAAAACACCCATGCGTTGACTGCCAAGCTGAATCCAAAACAAAGTGCTATGTAAAGGAGCTGAGCTGGATTCGATCCTTGAGCTATGGTAGTTGAGGTTGATCCTTGAGTCTGGGAGTTCGCCACTTGTGTACCCGTGAATGCAAAGAACAAAAACAGAAAGGTGCCTGCAAATTCTCCGCACATTGCTATGAAATGATTTCGAATGGCATTCGTGGGACTCCCTGGGATGAATCCTAGCCCCCTATTCTTGGCTGATCTTGCTTTTGAGCCCATGCTGGCGAAGACAAAGCCTCTGGTGACGTGGTCTGATGCCATATTGGCGAACTATATATAAAGACCGAATAAGCAAAACCAAAACACTTGAGGTAAAGTAGAAAAGCCGAGCTATACAGAACAATCAACAAAAACCACGAAGAGATGTCGTTGAAGGAGGTGACAGAAAACGTCACAAATTAATTGAAGCAACGCAGATCTTGGCGTCATTGGCGGCTATCAAAACCGCGTGGCCAAGTGCTATTGGCAAAGCTTCTTCCAACTCCCCAGCATGGGTAGGTATCGATAAGCCTATCACCGGAATCATGACCGGCGTACGGAGAAAATCAGTCTCGGCTGGGATTGTGGGATGCCGCTTCTCTGGCTGGTTCAAGGCCAATCGCGGAGTCTGGCCCGCGAGAACTACAGCCAGTTCGGGCCACACCTTGCCGATGAACAAGTCATCATGATCTAGCAGAAAGGATCAGCGTTTGCCCCTCGCTGGAAGTAATTCCTCTTTAAACCATCAAGGATCCAAACGAGTGCGTAAGCAATGCTTGGAACATTCCGAAAACCATGAAGCAGCGTATCCGGACCTGTATCTGAAGTCGAAAGGCATATTCTCTGCCCGTGATCCAGTGTCAGGAGGAACTGCCCATTGCCTGAACGCTGTCCTAGTATGAAACCTCAATCAACAGACCGAGCAAGAAGAGCAATGACAGAGTGCAAAAAGAGTACCTCGAGACATCCGAAAAGCACGCAAATCAGAAGGCTTGGCGGACTTGGCAACGGTGAGACTCGGCGCTAAGAAATCTCAGGAGTCGTGTTTTTTCGCGTTTCGAACCTTTTGACCAACTCCTTACTCAAACCCTGTGTAACCGGAGAGTAAGGCGTCTGGAACTGTATCGAAAGCTGAGAGGTAACAACATCAAAATGCCACAGGTGAAGCAGCGATTGAGCAGCTAGATCTGTATGGTAATGCCATGGCGCCCCGAGTAGACCAACAAGGAGCCACAGACGACGTCATGGACTGGCATCTGAAGCAAAAACCTGGCGTGAATGAAGGCTATACCGCGCTGCGATTGATGGGAGTGGATATCTATCAGAGCGTGGTTTCGCGCCGATGGACGTTATCAAAAGCCGCCGTCTGCGCCGTTGAATGCCCTCTAGAACTTTGGTTTTGACTTCCGTGGAGGCCGTCGAGCCAGTAAGAAGTGTATTTCAAAGGTATACAGATCTACGATTGATGGGAGTCGTCGGCTATCAGAGCGTGATTTCGCACCGATGGACGGTATCAAAAGCCACCGTGTGCGCTGAAGCTTGGTTTTGACTCCTGTGACGGGTGTCGAGCCAGCCATTAGCGAAAATGTCGCTTTTATGAGATAAGTTTAATGAGACAAGAATGTGATCATCTGACGTTCAATTGGTATCTATCTTGGAGGTTCTCTCGAGCCAGTGAACGTTGAGCTTCATGCTTGTGTAAAGTCTCGAGACAAGCTTGGCCAATTAGAGCCTTCGACTGGTGACGACAGTGAACGATACGCCCGTAATCAAACCCTCGTTACGCAATCTGTGGTGTTACACAGTCTTGGAAGAGGTCTCTCGTTGAAAAACATCTCTTCAATCAAGGACACCAGAGAAATCATCTACTTATCGACTTGGGCAGACATCATGAGGCTCCGAATAGCGAAGACTCCCAGCATAATGACTAGTACCTTCATCGACAAAATTCAGCGTGTACGTTCAACATGACCGTATGTTCTAACAAGATGCCCCAAACCCGACTATGACGGGCCCTCGACGGTGGGTCGGTGGGGCGAACGTGCCGAGCTTGTCCCCGATATTCTCAAACTTCACAAACAGTTTCAAGGATTCGATCCAGATGTCGAGGCCATGGTCATAAGCTATGACTTTGTTCTATTGCTCGTAGAAGCTGCGTGGTACTCTACGCTTGATCATCCTCTCGATTTTGTTGCTCCTTTCCACACATCTCAGCTTTTTCAATGAGTGGGGGAATTACCGCGACGGTCGAGAACTTGAACAAGCGGACATTGCTATCCTCAACCAATACTTCGAATCTCAGCTGGGAACCCACTTGAAACAGCAATACTGGCTAATAAAGGCAACTGGAATACTATGCACCATCGACAAGGACTTCCATAGATCACAGGAAGCGCTTCAGTATGCCAAACAAAGGCTGGATATCGGAGAGGCTATGTTTCGTCCGTCGGCCTCTCCCAGGGGCTTGTCTGTTGCAACCAACCACTTAGGGCACGCTCTGATCTTCGTGGATGAGCTGGAAGAGGCTCGTAAGCACATTGAGAGAACAACAGAACTACGAAAAGCTTCGCCTGACTTAAAGACTCAATGTACAGCCCTTATCTTAGCATGGGCATCTTGCACTGCATCGAAGGACAACATGATCAAGCCGCGGACTCTTTGCTAACCGCTTTGGCCGATCGTGAAGCAGCTTTTGGTTTAGATGACCAGGAATGTAGCCGGTACGTGCACGTCAAGGTACACGTTATCGCATAGTCTGAGGAACCATCAGCACAGGCGTTCTTCTGTATGAATACGGCATAGCCAAGCTCAGTATGACGAATGCTACGCCTTCTATACCCGTGCTCTCGCGCAATACAAGGCTACGGTAGGACCAAAGTCAGTCTATGCCGCCAAGACCCACTACAAGCTTTCAATGCATCATCTGAGATCGAAGGACCTTGCGGAAGCGAGGTAATTATATCTCTGCAGCACTTCGTGACTGGAGACTCACCTGCCACCAGTCCCCTTTTGGAGGAGGCTTTCAGCAGCTATGAAGCCTACCCCACATTATTTTTATAAGTTCTGGAGCGTGCGAGACTACACTTCGTGGGAAGCCAGCTCTTGACAATGATAGGAACTGCTGAGCTCGCTATATCATCTCTTGTGAAGGTATACGAGCTACGGAATCAGATAGTTCAAGGTGGTCTCTTACACGAGGACTTAAGCATAGGAGCCTTCGATTGATCGATAGAGTTTTAGGCGCGTTAGTATTGCTGGAATCATTGGAACGGCGCGACTAGGTTTGCATGCTGGATGTATTCATTTCATTGATCGTGAAGCGATGTATCTCAAGACGAGCCAAATTTCATGCTATATAGCCATCTTACGAAACGTTCCATATAAAAAATATATAGATGGCACAGCAGTTACATAGCTAATTCCGCACGGGGAGCACTACACGGCTGAATGGACTAGCTAAGAGCTAAAATTGGCATATTTCATCGGCATCTTGAGCTAGGAGAGGCAATGAGTAAATAGTTTCCAGAGCCTGGATAGTACTATGGACCGCATTATGGGAGGTCTTGGTAGGGACATCATACGGAAAGGCAGCGCCAATGCCCCTTTAATCAATCAATAGAAAGCCGCAATCAATAAAGATACCTAATTATTAAAGCTGATCCTATACATAAGTGAACTGATTTGAGTGAGCTATTCCGAAAAACAAAATCTGGTAGAGCCGCCATGATACAGAATCAACGATATCTAGAGTTGAAGTGGGCATAGATCGATAGCCTTAGGCCAGACATGTATGCCCATTCTAGGTGCGTGGGAAGAGCGCTTATGAGTGGACTGGACTGGACTAGTGGGAAGCTACCACTGACACAAATGACTGATATCCAGAGTTGTGACTAGCGCTGACAAATTGCTTGTAGAGATTGGTTTGGCACGAATGGACGGTATTATGCTATGTATTGGTGTCAAGCCCAGCTTCCTACTCGCAGATGTTATAGTGTTCGACTGGTAAGAAGCCAAGATAAAGTGTTATGTTGTTGGTGTACTCAAATGAGCCACGTCTTTGTTATGTAAGAAGAGCTATGCTCTTCTTGGAATGCTTGGTATCAAACTATATCACATGCATGCACTGGCCAACCCTCACGAAAGTACCATCTCATCTCACCATATGAACAGTCATGGAATCCTCATCCATAGATCAAGCCAGCGCCTGCAACTACCCATGCACAAAACCATACCTTTCCTCTACCCCTCTGCCACAACGCATCCCTCCCCATCTCTCACTCATTTACCACTCTTAACTGCCCCTTGCCCCCACTCTTCCTGAGTATGCCTTTCGGGTTGATCCCACCCTGCGCCCTGCTAGCATCGCTCAACCGCCCTTGCTCGATTTCCTGTCTGCCTGAGCTGGTAATTAGGCTGTGCGCGGCCATTCGCTCGGGAGGTGCACCAGTGTGCTTGTCGAGGCCAGAGTTGAATGTGCCGCGGAGGGTTTCGCCTACGCCCTGTAAGGCAAACGTGCGTTGTTAGTGTCATTATGGACTGATAGCGAACGCTGATGAGGAAAGGGGGGGAGCTCACATGTATTCCCACGGCCGCCGTCTTCAGGTTCTGCAGCGTGCTCGGCTGCTGCTGTCCACCTCCCATCTGCCCACCCTGCACACTCCCGCCTGGCATCGGTCCACTCTGCACCTGCCCATTACCATTCGGTGGCGCACGACTCGGGTAAGAGAAGTTGTGTCGACCAGTCGGGCTCGAAGTTTCCTCGTAGTTCGGGCTCCTGTCGCGCTGACTCCTTCCGCCTGTCAGGATCGATGACAGCCCACCGCCTGTCCCGGAATGCTGTTGTTGTGGAGGTGGCTGCGGACTCGGCTCCCTCCTAACGGACTTCTGAGGAATACTCGGCCTGTCATTCCCGCGACGCTGTGAAACCTCCGACACCTCCGTCTGGTCGCTACTGCTGTTGACACGGGGGTCCATTTTGTTCGCTAGGTTAGATGAATGCGGCCCCGAGGTCTCTGACTGCCCACCCGCACCTGTTGTGATAGTTGTTGTAGTCGTTGTAGTGGTAGTGACCACTTGGCCCTGGTTGTTGATGTGTTGATTTGGTTGGAGTGAGGGTTCGCTGTTGGTAAGACTGGGCGCGGAGCCGGAGCCGTAGGAGTCTCGCGCTAAGGAGTCAATGTCGCTGCCGTATGTGGAATCGGTGCTGGCGTTTGGACGATCTTTGTGGAGCATGCCACCGAGGCCCCATTTCGATTTCTTGCCGGTGTCAGGCATGGTGAGGGTGAGGGGAGTAGGAAAGCTGCTGTCAGGTCAGATTTGGGATTGAAGTGGCCTAATGCGAGGAGGCGTAACAAACTGTTCAGGCGTTGATGTTGCGCACGAGGCCGGGATACACTAACGTCATACCGGCAGCGCGATCCTGTTTTGGACTCGAGAGGTTCGAGCTAAGCCCAATCAGGACTCGTGAAGAATTCGCCAATCCCAGAAGCTACAAGAGTTGCGACCGCGTAGATTTTATACACTCATTACTGAAGGCCAGCAAAAACTACTCGAAGACTCTCCAGGCCCGTTGGTAGAAAGCTACAGTCACAAATTGAAAATCTTGGCATCATGGTAAAAGGCCGAATGCTTTCTGGTGAAATGATTAACTGCCTATTCGCGACTCAGACTAGCGCTGAGATATGTGCTATGAAGAGGGTAGTTTGAGCAACAAGCATGTCGTTGCGTGGAATTTGGTACAAGAATTATGGGTGATCCTGAGTCTGATAGAGCGAAACACATGCAACAGCTGGTTTTAAAGCTTCCGGGTCTGGTGGCAGTGTCTGATTGCTCGCGTACAATACCTACAGTTCGCTGGCTTACACCAAAGTGGACATGTAAGCTTATATCTCAATTTGAGCTGGGGGGGATGCTTGCCTAGGAACTGCAATTGAGGAATTGCCTCTTCCAAACCTGCATCAAGAGTAACAAGTAACCATGGCATAAGTAGATTACGGAAGAAAATTATGCATAGCTAGTCGTGCTAGAGCGGAGAAGCATACAATTCTCAGAACGTCATGCGGAGACAAGTTTCATGTTCATTGCGACCTAGAGTAGGAAGTGCACTCATTTCCAGGCCCAGGACCTCGTGTTGCAGGCTGACATGACGGAGAAAGGGTAGAGTTTCGTACATGATTAATGATCAAAAATCCAAAGTTGAGTGTTTGAAGGGTGTCAATAGTGCCCAATGGTAACTCGTGCCATAGACCTTCGGAGAGCCTCGTACCATGTGCAGGGCATTATGAGCAAAAAGCAGGCCATTTCAATAGACATTATCCGGTGATTATGTGGTATTTTGAGCGAACTACACACTGTAGCAGCGACGCCCGGAAGGCTGACCGCTTGCAAATTTAAAGGGATTAACTCTACGCGCTGGAGCAGAGAAACATGAGCCATGCGGGATGTTAGAGATGGTCTTCGTTCCTGATTGATTTGGAAAGAACTCAAAGTGCTGTTCATCTGGAAGATCGGGAACGTCTCTCGTCGTTGGGGAAGATGCAATAGATTTGGGACTACGGATCGATGATGCTGCCGTCGGAAGAATTTCGGCTTCAATGACATTGTCTTGATTTGAAGGCAGGTCAAGATGTTGTTCATCTGGCAGATCGGGGATACCTTTAGCCGTTGTTTGGGGTGAGGGAGAAGTAGCTGGTGCAATAGGTTTGGGGCGACGAAGCGATGGTGATGCCTTCGGAAGGGTTCCAGCTTCAAGGACGGTTTGGATCGTGATACCATCATTGAAGGTCCAGCCATACATGCGCTTCCGTTTAGGCTGAGTCGAGACTTGACCGGAAGCCCCGTCCATGGTTCTTCTTGTGATACCATCATAGAATGACCAAGTGAGCGTCGACTCAGGCTGTGTCGAGACCCGAGTTGCACTTCCGTCAACCGTTCTAAACGTGACACCATCCCAGAAATTGTAAGTGATGCGCCTCTTTTGTACGCTCTTTGACCTAGGGATTAAAGGATGCAGATTCCTATCTACTCCTTTCCCTTTTCCTTTTGAAGTAGAACGCTGTTTGATTGTCAGGCGGTCGTAAAAGGACCAGCCGATAGGCATCCGCGTCGACTTGGTGCTAGTAGCCATTCCTCTGCTTTGTGAAGACCTTTTCACGACTCCACCATCCCTCCTGATTGTCAGGCCATCGTGAAAGGTCCAGCCAATAGTACGCTTTGAAATGCTTCCGGTCGCCAAGTTTCTGGTTTTAGCTGTGGTCCCAGCTTTAGTCTTGATTACTAGACCCTCATCAAAAGTCCAAGTGATAGTGCGCTTCGACCTGGTCCTAGTCGCTAACTCTCCGTTGTTGGGCAACATTCCAGCACCATTTCTGATTATCAAGCCGTCGTTGAAAGTCCAGCCGACTGTACGTTTCGACTTGGGCAGGGGGGCAACCGCGCCATTACTGGGGGCCATCTGTATAGCATCGTTCACTTTAGCATCAGTCCTGAGTATAAGACCATCGTGGAAATTCCAGGTAATGGGAAGACGCTTCGACCTGGCTTCCATCTCAATGTCATTGTTGTGATCAGACGAGTTCAAAGCACGTTTGACCGAATCGTCAGTGGCGAAAATGAGACCCTCGTGGAAGGTCCAGCCGATAGGCACCATGCGCCTTGACTTGCTTTGATGCACAATCTCCTCGCTTTTACCAGTGGCTATCGAAATTGCTTTGACTGAACCATCGGGTCTGATTGTAATGCCATCGTAAAAGCTCCAGCCGATAGGAAACATACGCTTTGATTTAGCTTCCGACGTACCATTTTCGTTTTTGGGAGGCTCACCCGCTCGGAATATGATGCCTTCATGGAACGTCCAGCGGATAGGAATCAAGGACTTTAATTCGAGAGCTAACGCAGGATTCTCGCCCTCAAAAGATGTCTCTATAGCACTCTTAATCTTATCATCATTCCTGAGTATGAGTCCGTCGTGGAAGGTCCAGCCCACAGAAGCCTTGCGCTTGGGATCGCTTCTAGGCACGATCTCCTTGCTCTTTGTGCCTGTGACAGGCGCTTGTGGGCTGATTTGCAAAGCCCGTGGAGCTACCTCTGCCTCCCGCAGTCCAGCGACCTGAATCTCACGACCAGCCTCCGCCGATACGGATCCTTGATGTGGTGCGGTGCCAGGGCTGATGCTATCGGAATCTTGTCTTCTCATATCTTTCTTGCTATGATCTACCTCCCGCGACCCAGGGACCTGAATCTCACGACCAGCCGCCGCCGAAACGATTTCTTGATCTGGTACGGTGCCAGGACTACGACTGCCAGAAATTTGCCTCGTATGCTTTTCGCTATGATCCCATACACCTGACGGCCGCCGGCGATCTATTGCAACACTAGCACGGGGTTCACAGCGAGGAACGGCGTTATCAATCGGAAAATCCTGAGTAGAGAAGCGACTCCGAATAGAAACGCGGTCTTCTGAGTCACGCTGCTGGGAGGAGATAGTGGAGAGGCGGCTCGGCGTAGAGGGTTTGATTCGGGTAGAGTAGCGACTGTGAATTGAAATGATCGTCTGGGCTGCCGCATGTTTCTGCGTAGATGTACGGTTCAGGGCATTGCTCTGATGCAGGTTCTGAGTGGGCGTCTCAGGTGGAGGGGGAGGTGGAAGTTCCTTGTCGAGGTAAGAGAGTCGGTGGAGGGCGACAGATGGCGGGCGATATTCTTTGCAGAAAGTGTCCACAGCTTTGATAGTGCTGGTCGTTGACATTCGACTTTCGTCGCCGGAGTCTGTCTGCACAACGATGTCCGTTCTTCTGCCCTGCCTCGGTACTGATTTGCGAGGTACCATCTCTACTCGATGTACCAAGTTGTTGATTTCCCGCGCGGCCAACAGCTCGGCCTTGTCAGGAGAGAGGAAGAGAGATCGAGCCCGCCGCGGTGATGCCATTGTCCTCGAAGTTCTGGGGTAGCCGTACAGGAGGGTGGTCAAGCGTGAAGGCTACAATTGAGATGAGTGGTCACTGTCAGTGGTCGTCAACAGAGCTCATCCATGCGGGCTATCTTCCAGCGAAAGCACAGATGAATGCCATGCTCGCGAACGCCTTCGACGGATTTTGATTGAAGACGTCCCAAAGATCTGGGCAAGAGAGAGACTTGTATCCATGCTCGCCATGGTCCGGACTAGGATGTTGAGGCGTTTCAGATCGGACTAGGACTTTGATGGCCCTGCGAGGCTTTCCAAAGTAGTGCAGCGTGGGGAAGCTTGAATGGTGCTACGCCGCGTAGGGGCAGCCTTGCAAAAAGCCATGGACTTAGTGGCTATGCTAGGCGTTAGATGGTATGAGATATACGCGGCTAGGTGGTGTACAGGATGAGGGCTGCGCATAGAATACGTCTAAGGTGCCAACCTTGAGCCTCACGCTTCGCCCCACTCCCCACAAACCAACCAACTAATCAGCCCAAAGACCGCGTGACAAGCTTTTTTTCATAACTTTGCACTAGCAGTAAGGCAGTATGGGTGCGACTACGTGTTGAGTCTGAAAGTTGACATGTGGACTTGAGTAAGAAGCATTCCCTTGAGGTTTAAATGTACTTTGACTATTAGAGCAGGAAGAATGCCATGCGAGAGGCTGACACTTTTCATGTAATATTCCGGACATCTTGTGCTCGTACGACTAAGAATACCGTTCGTTTTTATATAAATTTGAGCAGGATGCATGTTATAGTAAGTATTATTACCGCTGAAAACGCGTAGCTGCCAACTCTGATAGCCTAAAGTTTGGGACGAAGTCTGTCCATGTCACCGAAACTTTTATCCAGCTACTTCTCAACGACCCAAAGTTGTCGAGGAAATCGCTCTTCTACCACAAAGAACGCGAGTTTCTAACTGTAAATCATCCCAAATGTAGGACATTGTGTGCTCATATCATCATAATTCCTGTCTTATCAACATGCTATTTGGGGTATCTCGCCCGAAATTCAGTCAAGTGCTGCTCATGCAGCCCGATAACCTGACCAATCCATGCTCATCCACACAGAAATTTAGCCTGTTCTCCGATCCAACACTCGAAATAGCGCAGACTATCCCGCTTGCTTTACGCAAAAAACATGCCTAAAGCGACCCCTTCAAGCGATCGTACGTCTTCTTCTCCGCTACATCTGGCCTAGAAGTGACGATTCCCGGCTGTCCAGCGTCCCGTACAAGCTTGAACGCCAGATAGGCCCCTCCGTTCCTGTTCTTCAGAGGTTTTTCTTCCAGGATGGTATAGAGACCATCATACCGGAGCCCGACCCTTGGTGCACCTTTCCAAGGGCTCCCTGCAGTGCGGATGACGCGGATGGAGCGACGTTTCTTGAAGGCAAGACGCATGCCATTGGTGGCGTGAGTGAGGACTGGGTTCTTGGGATCTTCGTTGTCGTGTGAATTGGAACCTGAGTAGATGATCACATCGCCCTCATCTTTGTCCATGCCTTCGTATGCATCTGTGACTAATATCAGTAGTGTATCAATGTTTGTGTGCGCGGGCACCTCACTAGACACCACAATTGAGTATGTCCCTTCAGTCGCTCCTCCAGCAATGCCCGCCTGCATCGCTCCGTGCGCCCCATCTCTCAATGCACAAATACGAAGTGGCCACCACTGGCCCACCTGAAGTCCATTGCGACCAATGACATCACTAGCCACCTTGTCAAACTTGTGCTTCAACTTGTAAGAGCGGCGATTGCCCTCGTCGTTAATGTCGATGTTACGAAGCATTGCCGCCATGTTAGGGTCGCTCATGTCGATGGGTTGACGGGGAGCTGAACGACGTGGGGTAGCCGATTTTTGGGATCGCTTTCTCTTGTTGTTAGGAGGGGGCGATGGAGAGGGTGAAGCTTCGATCTCTTCCTCGAACGCAAGGTCATTCTCGACCCTGGCAAGGATGCTCTCTGCGTCGCGGGGAAAAGGGTCAGGGAAGGTATATGGACCGGTGGCTTTGGGCGTCTCCCCCATGATGCAATTGAGAACCGCCTTGATTTGAAGCCTCTTCTCTGCTTCAGAGGTCACAACGGCAATGCTGGATAGCGACTGCAAGATGTCGAAGACCATTTGACGCTCGGGAATAGTAAGCTCCCGCTTCCGCTTGATCATTGATACGGTAAGAGTGCCGATGATGTGCCAGATTGGCTTGGAACTGTTGACAGGATCGAAAGCATAATTGAAGATCGCTTCCATCTCTTTGGGTACGTCATGGGTAACGAGCCCATACTCCTCGGCGCTCCCCATGATGGTAGCATCGGTTGAGGACATGATGAAAGGGCTAATACCTGTCAGCGCTGTTGTTTGGCGGGGTAGCAGATTGAAGTTCTCACCCTTTGACGGCAAAGCTCACCAAGAACTGCTTTGTTCACGCTGTGATACGTGACAATCTATCCAAACGTTAGCATATTATGACTCTGAAGACAGGTAGAAAGCCGCACAAGCATGGATCGCTCACCCAAGGTGTGGTAGTCGGCTGTAGGTAGAAGTCTGTGATGGTAGAAGAGAGGAAAGTATCGAACCAGTGAACTTGGTCTTTGACTGGTCTAGTCCTGGAAAGTGCACGATAACCGGGGTGCCAGCCTGTATAGGCTAACCAATGTAGGCGTACTGATCCTGGCCGGAATAAAAAAGTAGGCCTACTGATTTCGCAGCCCGGACCCTATGAGTAGGGGCACACACTTTCGTAAGAATGATTCCAGTTCTAAAGACAAGTTCAGAAGACCACGATTTCGGCAACGTCATGCAGTTTGTTGGCAATTGGAAACGCAGTGAGCCAGTGTTTGTTGATAACGTTTGATGCAGGCCAATGTACTAGCTGACAAGATAGGCAAGACTTTCTGACTAACGGACAATATACGAAGTTCTTGATTACAAGGAGATAGGTTTGACAGGTCAATTACGTGCGACGACCGACTGCACTTGAATTGATTTGCGCACTCTTGAGATAGTCCGAACAAAATTTCGAGCAGCAGGGTAGCGACGAGCAGCCCTCGACGTGACGACTTGCCGTCACAATGACGTAGGGCAAACGCGCCGGACGGTGGATTTTGCTTGGGACAAGGCAGGGTGTATCCTACGGAGAACGCCAGCCTGCTGTATGAATTTAATCAATACACAAATGAATAGAAAGTCGCCTGGCCGAGGACAAGTTGGCGCCCTTTGTGAATTACAACGAGCACAGCAACCCGAGGACGGACCTGGTACACACTCGATTGGGGTGGTACGGTGTTGCTCATGTGTATTGATGTTCTACGAAATTGCATTATTTGCTCGCAATATGTGACTAGGCGAGCGACTTGATACAGGAAAATGACAAGCGTCTACCTAGTCAGCGAGCGACGGCAGTGCGAATTCGAAGACGATGACTTTGACAGGACTATCAATGACCGCGAAAGCAATGGCTGAACAACAGCAAGGTTGACTTCATTGATGAACGTGCGCTCAGTACACGACTTGTCCAGGTAAGGTTGATAAAACAAGATGATTGGTGGGGAAAGGTGGCAAAGAATCCTGCAAGATTTAATTGTGCAGATAATCAAATTGAAGACAGGTTCCACGTATTATATATTTGCGAGCCAAGATATCCGCTAATAACAGGATTTATAATCAATTGTCAAGCATGGGTGAGTCATTATTATTGAATACTTTATCAAATCTGGAGCGCTAAATACTTTAGACGATTCTGAAACGAGCACTCGTAGCAAATCATAGCGCATTCGCAGTCAAAATCGAATAACCGGCTTGGAATTTTGCAGCTTTGAAGCGATGGCTAACTGCAATAGGAAGGTGGTATATGTACAAACCTGCCAATCCCTGCTTCAAGTCCCAAGGAATTGGAATCCCTTTGTTGTAACCATTGAAGATAGAGAAAGCCTTAGAGACGTTGCCGTACTACTTTTGTGCTTCAAGCTATTCAAAATATAGGAAATAAACATTCAAAGAAACATATCATCAAGATAATTATCGCCTGATGTCGCTAGTTATTTTATTTAGCGGCTAGAACTATGTGAGACAAAGTCAAAACAGAAGCCACCCCCGACTCCGAACAGCCTATGATATCTCTACGATCGTCGGTTTCGATGTTACGATTCCGTGTACGGAGATTGACGCCAAAAGTCCTGGCTAGCGTGGAAATTTGCCCTAGCCCTAAGCGCTAGTGGCCCCCTGAAGAGTCTCTTATCTTTGGGTGGAAGTGCCTCGGACTAGTAATTCGGATGGTCTACTATAAGGGCCTGCCTAGGTTAGTGTTTAAGGTATACCCCCTGTCTCTTTAGCGCTTAGACCCTGGAACTCGATTCTTAGGCTTCCCTCAAGTACTCCCCGAGAGGGTTACGGGGGGCGTAGTAAACCAATCGTCTAGGCAGCCCTTATCGGGGCAAGATATTTGCCAAGCCACTATTATCCTTAGCGCTTGCCAGGACTTTTGGCGTCAATCTCCGTACTCCTTATAAAGTTATAGTAGTTACTAATTCCTACAGCCTTTATACCAAGCCTTTTATCTATCGCAACTTATATTTATTTTGGTTATGTACCCCCTAAGAGATCCCTGGAGCCAGACCCCGGAGTAAGACAATTGAAATTCCGGGTGCTCAAGCCCTACAGGGTGTCCGACCGAGGGTTGTGACCGAGTCAGGGGTGACTCCTTCTGATATGAGTTTCGTGCTCAAGCGGTCGCGCCCATGTGCACGATGAGTCAATCAGATATTGCTCCAATTCGTTTCACCCTTTGCACAGGCAGTAATCCTGCGAATCAGTCCGATATACCTCTGCATTACTCTGCAAGACACCTGAGCTATCAAGCCTATCCTTAAAGGGTCGTGAGGGTGCATGCCGAAGAGAACGAAGAGAAACCTCGGGCGGCTGGAAAAGAGAAACACAACGCTCTCGGACCTTTACTTATCTTCAGAACGCTCCGCATCATTGGCTAATCAGAGCAGGGCATAAAATACCACAACGAACGCTGTAATGGTGACAGCACCAGGCAGCTTGATGAGCCTCTAGGCCGCGAGGTTGATGCAGAAACAGTAGGACCGAACAACCGACACGCTCATTTCGTCACGTGACACGCCGCGAGTCAGGGCTGCGATCAGAATAGAAGGCAGTCTTGGGCCGCCAATACAGTCGACCTGAACACACAATATCCTCGAATTGAGCAGAACATAGGCCATTCAAACCTATTCAAAAGCCTTGGATTGCGGGACTGCGACTCGCCCTGAGCGTCAAGAGGGTGCTATGTTGCTCCAGAAGAAGAATTGCTGCGAATTCTGGGGCTCCGGTAGAAGGGTTCACCCCCTAACTGCTCGCACCCCCTAACCGCTCACCCGTAGGGCTGATGCCTGGAAGCCGCCTAGAGACCCCCCTAGTCCTGATCAATTCCGCGACAAGACTGGTCCCTGGAAATTCCCGAATTGTTGCCCCGAGGACGAATTTCTAGGGTGGTCTTTAGGGGCCTAAGGGACTTCCGGGCTCCAGCCCTAGGGGACGAGCGGTCAGGGGGTGCGAGCAGTTAGGGGGTGAACCCTTCTAGCCCTCACAATTGCCGCTTACACTGACACCAAGCCTGGAGTCAAGTCTGAGCAACTTTGCCCAACGCTGAATACTAACCATAGCATATTGTCGTTGTTAATCTTATCGGAGGTCGCCATAAAGGTCAGCGTGTCGGTTCTAGCATTGAAACAGTTCCGGCGTTTCGACTAATTGTCGCAGTCTTATGTCGCTCAAGAGGTCTCTCAATTGATATTTTAAGCCTCAAAATCGCAATCAAGCATCTCTGTCCATGGATCTGCGATGGATGAAGAGCCTTACAAGAATACATAATTGTTCCTAACTAAATGGACCGAGTCACGGTGAAAACTTCGGTGATCATTTTCTCACCTGTCATTGCCAAGGCGCTTCCGAAGAGAGCGATGATGGTAAGAAGACGCATGTTGAAAAGGAAGGCTGGTGTTAGCTATGACTTTGTATAATTTGTGTAGTTGGGATGTTTTGAATTTGGGTGAGAGGATTGTGTATGGAAGTCTAGGATGGAATATGGGGGATGGAGCCTTTATCACCACCGCTTAAAGAGTGGACAAAGGCAAAAGCAACGCTATTGAGCTTTGTTTCTGCTCGTTGATCCTAGAAGATCTAAGTCATTGGGACAGAGTTCTCAAAAGCAGCCTTCATTATCAATAACGCTTGTGGATGCTATCTTTGGAAATGGATTGGCTTTTATACGAGGTTCACCAAACATCATTTTCCTGAGGACTGGCGAGTCTCACATCGTACTTCAAGACCCCATGTTCGTCAACAGCTCGACGTTTCCTCTCGGTATCAATGGCATCAACACTTTTGGTCGCGACTTGTATTTCACCAACTCTGCCCAGGGAATGTATGGTAAAGTTGCCATTCGAAGTGACGGGTCTCTAGCCGGGAAAGAGGAAAAGATTGCGCCTATCGACAGTTCGAAAAGCTCTTATGATGATTTCACCATGGATAAGCACGGCAATGGCTTATTGGCTGTCAAATCAGGCGCTGTGAGAAAAGTGACACCGAATAGAAAGCAGAGTGTACTCTCAGTGGGTCCTGGTAGCTCATATTTTTCTGGCCCAACATCTGTCATCTTTGGTAGAGGGAGTCGAACGGAGGAAGCGACACTGTATGTGTCAACAGGGGGGCTTTTCGATCCCGTATCTGGGAATTTCGGGGGAAGTCATGTCGTTGCCATCGACAATTATCGATATCACATGGCAATCACAGAGTCATTTCATGGTGTTGAACGTGCTATGTCGCTGTTGTGGAAGCAGCAAGCATCAGTCTTGACGAACTAGTCATGTCATCAATTACTACTACTTTACGACTGGTAAATGGGCTGGGTCTTCGCATCAGCAAGCTGATTCTCTGGCGGGCGTTTTTGCGTCCCTGATTGGGAATTTTATTACAAGCGTAAGTCGGTGTCTTGGAACCCTTCGCAATGGGACGTTAACAATCTCACGAAATTCAACATTTTACCAACCATCATACAATGAGAGATCACCGAGAGTAATTGCTCAGGTAATAATTTGAACATGATATAGTTACATAGAAGCCAGAAACAGTGAACAAAGAGAGATATACTTATCCTGTAGGGCCGATGCCTAGAAGCCCGCTAATGACCTCCCTACGGCTGGCTACTTATGCGACTGGGAACACCCCTAGAGCTTCCCAGACTGCTGCCCGGAGGACGAATTTCCAGAGTATTCTTTAGGGCCCGCGATTGCTTCCGGGCTTCAGCCCTTCAGGATGGGCACTCAAGGGGGAATGAGCAGCTGGAGGGTGAACCTTTTTATTCAATAATTTATTCCTCGCCACACAGTAGGAACCACAAATCAAGATTGAATAAGCGCTATCTTTAACCTCTATGCTGCATTTCAGAATCTTTTTGGATTTTTCCAACTTGGTTGGGTGAGTGTGTAAGGCGTAAATTTTCCAGCCTTTTCCTTTTTGACGCTAGCGAGATCGGGCGGTTCTGACTCTGATTGGCCAAGGTCTTAAATGGCACGCGGACAGCTGCACAATCCTTTGCGCTGATCGAGTTGGAACGCCTGAACCTCCTTCTTTACTTCATTGTAATAGTGAAGCTGAGGCGAGCGCTCCGACAGCTGTCTGTATCTGGTTGGACGCCTCGAAAAGCAGCTGCAAAGCGACCGAGCCTGGAGTGAACAAGAACCAATAGGAGAGCATGTAGATGCAGGTTCATGCACGTCAACCCAACCAATTCATGAAGCGAGCGGCAGGTACGGAGTACCTGTTGTCAGGTGCGTGGCGATAGACCAGATGCGAAGCTCGAACCTGCTACCTCACCCAATGCTGGTGGCACACTAGCTGAGCTACTCACCATGGTTGCCACAAGAAAATCGTCTTCTGCTCTTCGCCATCGGACCCAACCTTCTCGCTCCTACCCACTTGGTCCGCAGGCTGACGAAGACGACTCCGAAACCCCTGTGTCGGAATACAGCGATGGTGTGAGAGGGTCAGCAGTGGATCCAATCCCGAGAGTGTCAAGGAAGTACCCGGTAGAACATTGTCGAGAGACCAATAGAAGGATGCCTTCGGATACATCCCGGAGAAGGCAGTCAGAAGGGAAGCGACGCTCCTCGAAGGAGCCGACTGTTGAGGTTCGTGAGGTTCGAGAAGTACACAGGAAGGGTGGTTCTGAGCGACGCCATAGTGAACAGAGAGCTACGCGAAAGGAGGATGGAGAGGTGGTATATGTCTACAAAACGCACAGGACCCGTAAAGAGGAGGAGGAGGATAGACCAAGGACGACGGTCAAGAGGAGGTCAACTACGACGGGCGAAGCAAGCAGGACAAGACATGAACGGTCGTACAAGGATAGAGAATCATCCAGGCGTTACGTAGAAGAGAGGGAGCCGCTGCGGAGACATTCTGAACGGAGAGCATCTCGTCAAGATGAACGGCCTCCTCTACGGCGCGAGAAGCGGTCTATCTCTGATAACGTCCCACGAAGCACAAGAGATCGGGCCCCAATAACAAGGTATACGCACTACCCTAAAGGTCCCGGTAAGCCTAAGTGTAAAACACTGACGTTGTTTTATAGGAGTGCTTCTGTTCGTGAGTCGGGTCCAGCACCTATACTCCGGCCTATCCTACAGCGAAGTCAAACCTCAGCTCGCCGACCCAAAGCCGCATCTCACACAGCCCCCACATCTCCTCGCGTGGTAGAGAATGTCGAGCGAGCGCCTTCCGTCGTCAAAATCAACAAGGGAGGCGACCGATCATCCGGTATCTTTGGCTCTTTCTTTGCACCCATCGCTAGCAAGCCTTCAAGACCAGCCAAAAGAATGCCATCAGAGAGACGGTACGTCAAGTCTAGCCTCTATTCTGATAACCCACCAAGTAATATTGAAATAGATTCGAGTGCATAACATGCCTCGACGACATCCGCGAATCCAGAATCGTCAAGCTCTCCTGCTCCCACAACATGTGCCACGCCTGTCTACGCCGCATCTTCCAGCTTTCCGTCACCGACCCGCAACATATGCCTCCAAAATGCTGCACCGCAGATGTCATACCTCTCCCGAAAGTAGAAAATCTATTTGACAATAAATTTAAGGCAAATTGGAATCGCAAGTACCTGGAATACACCACCAAGAATCGCATCTATTGCCCTGCCCGCGGCTGCGGTACTTTCATAAAACCTGACCACATCCATACCGATAAGAATGGCGGTGCTAATCATGGGAGAAAATTCGGAAAATGCAAGAAGTGCGGGACGAAAGTCTGCTGCCTGTGTAACAATAAATGGCACACCTCCCGCGAATGTCCAAAGGACGCAGCCACCCAAGAGTTCGTCAAGATTGCCAAGGAGGCCGGATGGCAGCGTTGCTTCAATTGCAAAGCCACCGTCGAGCTAAAAGAAGGATGCAACCACATGACATGTCGCTGCACGGCTGAATTCTGCATGGTTTGCGGCTCTAAATGGAAGACTTGCGATTGTCCATGGTTTACGTACGAAGCCATTGAAAGAGACAGGCTGCGGCACATGGACGGAGCTTACATACCCGAATTTCACTTTGATCAAATGGATGCCCCCCCAAATCGAGGAATTCCGATGCTGGACCCAGCCCGCAGATTTCAGGAGGGAGCTGATCGCCGGAGGGAGCAGGAACTTGCAGACGAAGCCTTTGCGAGACAATTTGAAGCTGTGGATTTGGGCGAAGATCACCCACAAGAAGGCTTCGGCAACGCAGGAGGCCATCATATGAACGCCGATTTCTTCCGTCAAGCGCATGATATCCTAGCTGGCCAATACGACCAGGCGCAGGCACAAGCCGCACAGCGCTTAGTCAACGAACACCACGATCACCACCGGATGGCATCTCCACCACCGCCTCCACGACCACCATTTCGCCAGCATTCCACCGCCTCCCGCCAATACAACAACCACCCAGCCCAGCGAGCCAGCGAGCGAGTGGTACCAAGACGGAGGGCTACGGATTACGAAGAAGAAGCTGAGAGGCATCGACCCGAGCCTCCGCCCATGCGGCGATCTGCATTAGCGGGTATCGCGCGTGGACAATCTGGACAAAATAGAGTGGATGCATGGAGGCAGTATGTGGATCCACTTGACCCGAATTTGATGAATGGAGTGGGGATCTGATGCGCCCTACGAATGAAATTTTATGCAGCAGCGGAAGAAAACTTCTTTCTTTTTTTATACCCAATTTCTCAGGGGCGGCTTGCAGGTTCGATAGAGGACATGATAGATTCAAGAACGAGGGAATGATGACATGCTCGTAGATACAAGAATATTCACTCATAGCTAGCTTAATGAACCTTTGAGCCATGTAATATCTAGCTCTACATGCCCAATGTGCTGTGGCATCCTTACACAATCACTTGCACGACATGAAATACCTGACACACCATTTCCTATAGGAATCAATCAAAACGTGCTCCAAAAGAAAACATGGATAATTACTTTCGAACTCTTGATGACCGGCACTATCAACATCCAACTTCGTCCTCGGTACACAGTACTCTACTCCACAGATGCAAAAAGGTGCTCTATTCAAACACCCGCGGGGCAAAACGCCAACTGATTATATCATAAGCAGTAGATAGGTCCATCTCGACATTGCTTACCGTTTACATTAGCGAACAAATTGGCGTTTTGAACGCGTTACAGCACAACCTCTTCTACCATCTTGCTCAATCTGCCATACCCAGACTTAAACGCTAGATGCAATGCTCGATTTCTGGAGTAGTGGAGCTGTGCAGTGCCAATGTTTGAATCGCGGGAGCAGGCGAAAGACCTAGTTGAGAAGTGGTTGAGCAGGAAATCTGTACACAATCGGGGATATTACCTGTACATATTTTGGGGGAAATTGATCCTTTTTCGAGATCGCCAGATAGTTTTCCTCGAGAAGTTTTCACTTGGCCAGAGCATATAATTCCACTCACAGAATAATAGAACAGCAAACATATGTACATCAAGTGTCATCTCAAGTCATTTTCGCACCGAACTCGGTCTCTCAATTGTGCATGCAATACACTAGATCTATTCAACGACTTGCCATCTGTATTTATGTGCCAATCTCGAGGCTTGACCGCCAAAAGAACCTTCAGAAGCGGACGTTGGTACAGCGGCCACGCCTAACACCTTGCGCTTTTTAGGTCTCCATATATCTCTACTCATATCATGCGCACTCTACCAAAAATTGGCCCTAAAATGTAGATACAGCAATAGCGATTGCCTGTGAATCACTGTGGCTGATGCTGACGTCCACACTCTTGACACCTGCTTTACCGGCGGCAGCTTTGGCATCACCATGTAACTGAAGAACGCGTAAGCTATTGTCTTCGGATTGCCCAGGAATTCAGCTTACCGTAACAATTGGTGCGCCCTTCTCGTCGCTACCAATCTCAATATCCCTCAGTGCAGCACCTCCGCCCCTGCTGGGCACACCCAAGCTTTTGAACACCGCCTCCTTTGCTGACCACCTTCCAGCAAAGCTTGCTTGCGCACTAGCGGCCCTCCGACAGTAGGCCTGTTCAGAAGCTGTGAAATTTCGGTCAACAAAGGTCTCGTTCTCGATATTGATTGCATCAACGCTCTCAACATCGACGCCAATCTTGGAGTTCTCTGTAGCCGTAGCTTTGGCGAGAGATTCGACCATTTCGCGTGTATGCTCGGTCTTCGGGTCCTTTGATGGTTTGTGAGGGCGTAAGGGGTAGGAGAGCTCGTGCGTCTTCATATCCATAGTGACGCGGGATGTGGGGTCGAGGAAGACTTTTGATTGCTGGGTGTCGGAGTAGGGTGAGTGAGTCTTGGCGACGAACATGGTGTTGGTGATCATGCCGTTGTGGAAGTAGCGGTAAGCACGCTTCTGTCGTGCTTGCACCTTTTGTTTGTATGTTTGGAATTGTGCGTGGTCGAGAGTGGCGAAGAGGTATTTAGGGTGGATGCCAATGGCTTGGGCGCCTTTCTGGCCGAAACCGAATGAGGTTACTGAGAAGGCTTTGACGCCATCAGTCTGGATGGAGCGGCTGGGGTAGACGATGTAGTCGAACTTCTCCATAACCTTGTCAATGTTGTCGGCATTGCGGTTACCAGGTACGAGACCGCTGTTCAGGACTTGCAGACAGCCATTGAACATCCAGGCGCCGGCAGCACCCTTTGGATGACCAGTCAGGTACTTCTGGAAGATACCCAGGAGAGCGTTGCCCTTCTTTCGGCCAAGGTGCTTCATCTGCTGGCAGATGACATCTGACTCGTTCTTGTCATTAGCGACAGTCGAGGTTCCATGGAAAGACGCCACGTTAAGGTCGTCGATTGTCAGGCCCCAAGTAGCGAGGGCTCCCCTCAAGGGCGCAATCCTCGAATCCTGCTTCCAGAAGTTATTGCCCATGCTGTACATGGCCTCCTTCTCCTGTCGAGTGGCTTCCCTCTTGATGTGCTCAGCACGATCTTGCATATATTCTGGCTCGTTGAAGTCCCCGCCCTGAGATTTCATCGCGGCAACCTCTTCTTGTAGGTACATCAATTCAGATTCATGCCACTGCTTGATCTGTGCTTTTCTCATGTCAAGTTGTCGCTTACGGTATTTGATGTCCAAAAGAGGTGATGGAAATTTTGAGGGAGATTCTCGAGCGGTAGTCAGAACACCTTGGCCGGGAGCAGGTACGGATCGTCCAATCTTATCAGTGGCGGTAGCAGTGAGACCCAAGATACCGTAGATCGGCACGCCCATATCTAAGGCAAGCTGAGCACTCATTATGACCTGCATACCACAACCTTGGGATTCCATAAAGCCATTGCGGGTAGTGGTAGTGGGACGTGACATTTCCTTGGGTGTTCTGCCATGGGCGAATTCGTCCTCGGCGTTGCTCGTGGCTTTCATGTTTGCGAACTCATACGAGCCTTCCTCCTGGAAGTCATCAAAACCGCCAACAAAGCAGACCCTAGCCTTTCCTTCTAAAATGGTCTCGTAGCCAATATCAATCGATTCCACAGCTGTGGCACAAGCACCAACGGGAGTCTTGATGGGACCAGTGGACGAGATTAACAACATGTTGACCCAGGCGCTCATGGTGTTGATGAACGACTCTTGCAGGATGTCTTTCTGCAATGGTTTATCCAAGAAGCGATCTTTGTACATTCCGCGTAGGGCAGTAGTGCCACCAATACCTGAGCCTATACAATTGCCGACTTCGGAGATGTGCACATATTGGTAGAATTCGTAGGGATCGGTGATACCAGAGGCAAGAAGAGACTCAACGGTGCAGACGAGGACGAAGAGTGTAACAGGATCTACTTGAGAGATGATGTCGTCGGGAATACCGTATGTCTTAGCATCCCAGCCAGTGGGTATTTGGCCAGCAACAAGACGGTCGAATTTCAGAGCTTTGGGGATGAGCAACGTCGCTCCCTTCCTTAATCGTACTGTGAACTCTCCACTATCCTCGACCTCAAAGATCTCAACTTTGTCGCCATGCTCGCGCTTGAACTCTTCCGCGGTCTCCTTCGAAGACTCGAATGGGTCGAGGTCCTCCTCGATCACAACTTCATGCATGAGCTGCTTCTTCTTGGGATCGTAACCATTGAACAGCTCGGGCTCAATAAGACGGATACCGGTGTGCTCAAGAACGTATTTCTCGTATTTACCCTTGACGTCCTTGTCGTCAACAGGATCACCAGTCTTAGCGTCAACCCACCCTGAATATGATTTGCCTTTGAGGGGGCCATTGTGGTTCTTGATGAGACCCATAATCCAGGCCATCTCGACGCAACCCTCCAGCGAAAATTGGCCATAGGCCTCCATTTCCCACCGTGTTCGGGAGTTACCCCATGGGCCAACTTCAGAGAAACCAGTGACCACGACGACCTTCTCAAGGTCAACCATGCCCTTAAGATTGGCATTGAGAGGTTCAACATCATTCCTCCAGTCTGGTAGCTCTGGGAATTGGTACTTGATGTTAGCACGCGGCTCTACGGTGACATTCTTGTACAAGGCCTCGCTGCTTTCGCCATTGACGATCTTGTTTTCAATGGCTGTTTCTTTAGTGACCGCTTTTCGAACCTCGCTGGTCTCCATGATCTCCTTGCGTAGGTTGGTCATCACATCTTTGAGATCGGGAATGAATTGAAGTCCGCCGTTTAGGTCGGCGAAAACAGGCTCAACCTGACAGAGGTTGACGATGGTAGGTGACATGAGTCCAAGGAGATTAAAGGCCATCTCTTGCTGAGAGAAGGTGCGGACACCGTATCGTTCGACGCCCTCGGCTACAACATTGTTGCCAGACATGAGTCCAGTTCCACGAGTCCAGCCGATGACCGCTCCACATATGGTAAGGAAGTTGCCCCAGCTCTCAGAGTGCCATCGATTGAATAACGTTTCTAGCGCAAGCTTGGATTCTGAATAGAGGCCATCGTTACCAAAAGTACCATGGTTTGGTGACAACGGAAGGATGACTTGAGCAGGTCGAGTTTCGAAGCCACGCTCTTGCTTCTGCGATTTTATGCACCCGAGAAGTCGCAGCACATTGGTCAACATAATGCGATGCGCGAGCTCAGACCTCGAATCGATGCTGTCGATCTCGCGGCCATTCTCCGGAATTGCGGCAAATGGTACAACGTAGTCAAGGTCCCATCCAAGGCAGCCTTTCTTAGTGCCGTAAATGTACTCGATAAGCGCTTCGACGTCTTGCTTGCTGCCTTGATTGAAGGGCACAACGATGAGCTGGGAATCACTCGCACCGTATCGGGCGTACATTGATTGATAATACTCCGTCACCTCACGGGAGAATCTGCTAGTCGTCACGACGACCTTTGCACCGCCACTGATCAGGCCTTGCAAAACATCGGCACCAATAGAACCGGCGCCTGCTCCAGTCATGAGCGCGTGTTTGCCTTGGAAGGTCACTCCGTTCTTAGCAGCTTGCTCTAAGCCATCGAGGTACATTCCAGTAAGCTTCTTGCTGTACTCCCAGCCGTGCTCGTCCTTTCGCTTGAGGTGCAAGAACGGAATTGTCTCGACTTTGCCTTGCTTGACGTGTCCATTCATAGCTAGCCGCGAGCCATTCTTGCCTCCCTTTTTGGCGTGACCGTTCATCATCTTGCCGTTAGTCTTTCCGTTCTCGGCAGGCATAATCTGGCCTTCATTCATGGCAAGGGAGCGGATGACGTCCTGGTATAAAGTCTTTATTTGGAGCTGCGAACCTTTTGAGAGCTTGTGTTGCTGCTTGATGAGCTTGTAGATCCGGCTGAGATCGTTCTGTACCTTGGTGCGGTTGCCATATTCGGAGATCTTGCCGCCGTCTGCCATCTCGCGCACATAGTGCTCGAGCTTGCGCGCGCTGACTCTCGGGACCTCTTGATAATCCAGGTTGCCACGCCCGTCAACGGTCATTTGTGGCCCAGTTGGTAATGCGACATTTTTGTATACCGGCGCTTCACCAAGAACTTCTTTGCAATTCTCAATCAATTGCTCTCCAAGTTCTTTGGCCAGCTTGTACGTCTCGCCTCGCTCCGTTGGACAGGTGTCCATGTGATACTGCATGAAGTCGAGGAGTAGTGGGTTAGATCGGTTCATAATCTGAATGCACCGGCTAACGATCTCACGGTCAACGGCCTTTAATCGTCCAAAGATGATGTCGTAATACATGGAGAGAGCGTCCTGCCGCGCCCAATTCCAAGCAGAATCATAGACTCTCGCCTTGAGCTGGTTGAATGAAGGCTCAATACCATTGGCGTAAAATTCCCCATGTTCGGTGTTCCAGAGATCCAGCTGAGCCTGGAGGACCTTTTGTGACTCTTGTGATCCCACGAAAGCCTTGTCTCCGGATCGTAGATCGATCTTGAGGTATCGTGCAAAAAGCTCCAGTTGCTGCTTGAACAAAGCTCTCTGGTCTTTGGTAAGCGCATCTATAGCGGCCGGGTCCATCATCATTCCTCCTCCGCCGGCACCAGCATCTCCGCCTGCTGTAGGTGCTGAAAGGCTGATTCCCGCATTTGAAGCGTATTTATTGGCCATATCATCGAGGAATGCTTTAGCGTCGCCTTCCGATCCCAATCGAGATGCAGGCTCCATGGTCAGAGCGAACAGTAGCACCCCATCTTGTCGTCCTTGGCCCAGACCCCACCTCGTTTCGAGATATTTGCGGACAGCAGTAATGTTGAATCCGCCCGGCATCTTGGAGGACACAAGTCGCGCAATCAATGATGACGACTGCTTTCCTAGCTGGCCGTCGAAGGTCGCTTGCATTGAGGCGCCTAATTCGTCTAGTGGGGTATCTTCTGGCTTTTCGGGGGTCGAGCCAAATTCTTTGCCCAAGTCACCAAGGATTTCATTCTGCAGCGTTGATTTCCCTGCGGAGGACTTTAGTGATTGCTTCAGTAAATATGGAAGAGCAAGAAGTACGTACCGCCAACAAGATCTTTGATGGCTTTGCTCAATGGTATCTCCGACAGCGGCTTCTTCAACTTTTGGGCAATGAGAGATCTGACAACATCCACCGCTTGCAACGGTGCGTCTTCTACAGCAGCTGCTGGTCCCGAGCTAGCCGGGGAAGGGGCTGCCGCTGCTGGTGCTGGTGCTGGCGCTGAAGATGATGCTGGAGCTGAGGATGAACTGGGTGTTGATAACTCGCCGCCAGACGCTGGGGCTGCCTCCTCTTCAATGACTGGATCAACGTCGTAGTATATTTCCTTAGCGTCTTTATTGTAGCATAGGATCTGCCGTTGAACGGATTTGGCCGCATCGTATGCTTCATATTTTGAGGCGAGTGTTCGCTTGGCCATGCCGCCGAGCGTGTCTGCGGGTCCAATCTCGACTATTCGCTCCGTCATCTTCTCCGCCAGTATGACATCCTGTGTTTCGATCCATCTGACTGGGCTTGCGAACTGATACGCCAGTAGCTCAACTAAGAGGGTGTGGGCGAGCTCTTGCTCGACTTCTGGTGTCATAATTGATGGTGGAGTTTTACGTCCAGAGAGCTGTGGGGGAGTATCTCTCGAAGTTCGTTATAGGCGGTGAAGGAGTAGCCGGTATATGTTTCTCAAGATTATCTAAACGAAGACATATCAGGACATGGGCAAGCCTCCGGGTCAGAGGAGTCAGGATTAATGATATGGGAACGGTGTGATAGAAGGTGTAGGAGCTTAGGAACGAGAAGTCGAGAAATTGAGATGTCCAGATCCCAATCCAAGTTTTGCATATATTGCAGCGGATATGCAAAACATCAATTGGCTTATAGCTGGTTGAAAGCTAGGAGCCTAATTGAGTTTAGCGTGGCTTAAGCTTCCCAATTTTTCATATCTATTTGGCGCGGGCAATCCGGGCAACCCGGGAAATCGGAGTTTAAGGCGTTGAATAGCTCAACACTTCACATAATCGTGATAAAGAAGTTAGATAGCTTCCGATATACTCGACTTTCGTGCCTCTAGCTGCAGAAGGCGCTGCAAGCTTTGTTAATTTTTTAATACACCAATTGCCCCCAAATACTCATCTCCATTCCGAAGATTCGACACATTATCCTTCACGAGCTCCATGACTTCATTTAAGTGATACCATGTACGGCAGAAGGTTACGTTCTGACTTGGGCTAGCGTGCTAACACTGTTACAGTCAACCTGCTAAAGTATTTCCGAGTGATCCTTCTTCCGCTATCTTCTCATCGCGATGTACGCGACTTCCAGTACAGGCCCCCAGACGGGCATCTCCACACCTCGATCCTCACAATCACTACGACCGCTCACCTTGATACACGGCTCTCTTGAACACACCCTCCTGATACCTACAGCTCTACATTATTATGCCTCCCAGTTGTACGATCGATTCAAGGCGACACTGCCCGAACCTACGGATGAATTGGCACAAGATGACGAGCCGTCATCGACCGCAGAGCTATTGGCGAGATATCTCGGCCATGTCTCCTTGGAAATAGATGAGGGAGAGGATTTTGGTGAAGTGCTGAGACTTGTTCTGAACGACTTTGAGCGGGTCTTTTTGCAGGGGAATGACGTACATGCTCTGGCAGCCTCTCTACCAGGCATAGCGCAGAAGAAGCTCGTGGTTGTTCGGTCTTACTACGCTTCACGGGCCTCAGCCAACCGACCCATTCGATCCCATTTTTCAGCTCTATTCAGAGCTGCAGAAGATGAGGAGGCGGGTCTCTACGCTATTTTCGGAGGCCAGGGCAACATCGAAGAATATTTCGACGAACTTCGCGAAGTCTACACCACATACCCCTCCTTCGTTGAAAAGCTTGTTGAAGATTCTGCTGAGCTCCTGCAATCTCTAGCTAGAGACCTAAGAGCGGAGAAGCTCTATCCCAAAGGACTGAATGTTATGGGGTGGCTGCACGACAAAGACTCGCAGCCGGATACAGATTATCTTGTATCTGCGCCAGTCAGCTTACCTCTCATCGGGCTTGTCCAGCTCGCTCATTACACTGTGACATGCAGAGCATTAGGTCAGACACCGGGAGACGTAAGAGGCAGATTCATTGGAACTACAGGCCATTCTCAGGGCATAGTGACAGCAGCTGCGATTTCGACTGCCGACTCATGGGAGTCTTTTGAGAAGGCTGCCAAGGACGCCCTCATAATGCTCTTCTGGATCGGTTCCCGAAGTCAGCAAGGCTACCCAAGGACTTCTCTCACCCCATCGATACTGCAAGACTCGATAGAAAACGGGGAAGGTAACCCTACTCCTATGTTGTCTGTTCGGGATCTATCGAGAGCCACATTACAGGAGCATATTAATACAACCAACCACCATCTCCCTGAAGACCGTCACATTGCCATTTCCCTTGTCAATTCGGCGCGTAACTTCGTCGTTACTGGTCCACCTATTTCACTTTATGGGCTGAATCTCCAGTTGCGGAAAGTAAAGGCTTCCACGGGCCTTGACCAAACTCGCATTCCATTCACAGAACGAAAAGTCCGCTTCGTCAACCGCTTCCTACCTATCACATCGCCATTTCATAGCATATATCTCAAGGAAGCTTACAAGCACATAATTGAAGATTTGAAAGATACCAAGCTAAGCGCCAAAGATCTTGCCATTCCGGTATACAATACATCTACTGGTTTAGACATTCGGAAAGAAGACGAAGATAACATTGTACCGGCGCTAGTACGAATGATCACCCAAGACCCTGTCAACTGGGACAAAGCAACCGCTTTCCCCGCGGCAACACACATCATTGATTTTGGCCCAGGTGGAATCTCCGGACTAGGTGTTCTGACCAGCCGGATAAAAGATGGCACAGGAGTGCGCGTTATCCTTGCAGGTGCTATTGATGGCACGAATACTGAGGTCGGATACAAGGCCGAGCTGTTCGACCGCGATGAGGAGTACGCTGTCAAGTACGCTGTCAATTGGGTCAAAGATCACGGCCCCAAGCTAGTCAGGACGTCTGTTGGACAGACCTTTGTGGACACTAAAATGAGCAGACTTCTTGGAGTTCCTCCTGTCATGGTTGCCGGTATGACCCCGTGTACTGTAGCTTGGGACTTTGTCGCTGCTACCATGAACGCTGGATTTCACATCGAGCTGGCTGGTGGAGGTTACTACAGTGAAAAGCCAATGACAGAGGCTTTGACCAAGATTGAGAGAGACATTCCCGCAGGACGTGGCATCACCATCAACCTCATCTACGTGAATCCCCGAGCTATGGCGTGGCAAATACCTTTGATCGGCAAACTTCGCGCTGATGGCGTCCCCATCGAAGGTCTTACTATCGGAGCTGGCGTGCCATCAATCGAGATCGCCCAGGAATACATCGAGACACTTGGTATCAAGCACATTTCGTTCAAACCAGGGTCTGTCGAAGCCATTCAAGCGGTCATTAACGTTGCAAAGGCAAATCCCCATTTCCCCGTCATGCTCCAATGGACGGGTGGGCGCGGCGGAGGACATCACTCATTCGAAGATTTCCACCAGCCCATTTTGCAGATGTATGGTAGACTTCGAAGGTGTGGTAATCTGGTCTTGGTCGCCGGCAGTGGTTTTGGTGGTTCCGAGGACACCTACCCATATTTGACAGGGACCTGGTCTGCAAAATTCGGATATCCTCCAATGCCTTTCGATGGTTGCCTGTTTGGTAGCCGCATGATGACAGCTAAAGAATGCAAGACTTCAACTGGCGCGAAGAAAGCTATCGCAGAAGCTGAAGGTGTTGATGACAGCCAGTGGGAGAAGACTTACAGAGGCCCAGCTGGTGGGGTTATCACGGTACGATCTGAGATGGGTGAACCCATTCACAAGCTTGCAACAAGAGGTGTCAAATTTTGGGCTGAGATGGACCAAAAGATCTTCAGTCTTGACAAGGCCAAGCGCGTGCCAGAGCTGAAGAAACAGCGAGAGTATATCATCAAAAAGCTTAACGACGACTTCCAGAAAGTTTGGTTTGGTCGTAACTCAGCAGGCCAGGTTGTGGACCTCGAAGATATGACCTATGGTGAAGTCGTGAAACGCATGGTTGATCTGATGTATATCAAACACGAGTCTCGATGGATCGATCTTTCTTTCGAACGTCTGACTGGCGACTTCATTCGACGGCTGGAGGAGAGATTTACCTCAACGCCAGGCAAAGCGTCCCTGGTCCAGACCTATTCCGAGCTGGATGAACCATACAAGGTCGTTGATGAGCTTCTCAACGCTTTCCCTGAAGCCAAAGAGCAATTGATCAATGCTCAAGATGTGCAGCACTTCCTACTTCTGTGTCAACGACGAGGACAGAAGCCTGTAACATTCGTCCCCGTACTTGATGAGAACTTCGAATTCTTCTTCAAGAAAGACTCGCTCTGGCAGTCTGAAGATCTGGAGGCTGTTATAGATCAAGACGTTGGGAGGACCTGCATTCTTCAAGGTCCGACTGCGGCTAAATACTCTCATACGATTGACGAGCCGGTCAAAGATATTCTTGAGGGCATTCACAATGATCATATAAAAGGATTGACGAAGGATGTGTACGGTGGCAAAGAATCCTCTATTCCCACCCTTGAATACTTCGGTGGACAATTGATTCTTGAGGATGCCGCGGACGATGACAAGGATGGCATCACAACCTCGCGGGACAACGACCGAATCAGCTACCGCCTTTCATCAGCACCAAACGCGACTCTTCCTGATCTCGAAGAGTGGCTGCATCTCCTTGCTGGGAAGGCCTACTCTTGGCGATATGCTCTCTTCACGGCCGAAGTCTTTGTCCAAGGTCAACGATTCCAGACCAACCCGGTGAAGAGAATTTTCGCACCTACCAAAGGAATGCTTGTGGATATACTGAATCCCAAAGATCCCGAGAAAACTGCGATTACCGTCAAGGAGCCTTCCCACTCCGGCAAAATGGTCAAGACGGTCGAGGTCAATACGACAAAGCAGAAGGAGATCCTCATCAACCTTCTTGAAGAGAGGACTGCAGAGGGCAAAGCGGTTCCTTTGCCTTTGAAGTTCACATACCACCCCGAAGCTGGCTATGCGCCCATCAGGGAGGTCATGGAAGGACGAAATGATCGCATCAAGGAATTTTACTATCGAATTTGGTTCGGAGCTGACAACGTCCCCTTTGATGCTCCTGCCACAAGCACTTTCGAGGGCGGTGAAGCTACCGTCAGCAGCCAAGCCATTGCGGATTTCGTCCACGCTGTCGGCAACACGGGCGAAGCTTTCGTCGAACGACCAGGCAAGGAGGTCCTAGCACCGATGGATTTCGCTATCGTTGTGGGCTGGAAAGCTATCACAAAGCCGATCTTCCCACGTTCAATAGATGGCGACCTACTTAAGCTCGTGCACATGTCCAATGGGTTCCGCATGGTCGCAAACGCTGATCCACTGAAGCAAGGCGACGTCGTCCATACCACTGCGCAGATTAACGCTGTCATCAACCAAGATTCTGGAAAGCTCGTAGAGGTTAGTGGAACCATCAATCGTGAAGGCAAGCCAGTCATGGTGGTGACCACACAATTTCTGTACCGTGGCGCATACTCCGATTTTCAGAACACTTTCCAACGCAAGGATGAGACTCCAATGCAGCTACACTTGGGCTCTTCAAAAGACGTGGCTGTGCTGAGGTCCAAGGAATGGTTTAACATGGACAATCTTGACATCAACTTGCTCAACCAGACCTTGACTTTCCGCTTACAAACGCTTGTTCACTTCAAGAACAAGACCTTATTCAGCTCGGTCGAGACTATCGGAGAAGTGCTACTGGAGCTCCCTACCAAGGAGGTCATCCAAGTCGCTTCAGTTGACTACCAGGCCGACGTATCCCGTGGTAATCCCGTCGTAGATTATCTCCAACGTCACGGGTCCTCGATCGAACAACCTGTGATTTTTGAAAACCCGATTCCTCTAAGCGGAAAGACTCCTCTAGTTATTCGAGCCCCTGCATCGAACGAGCCGTATGCACGTGTGTCGGGAGACTACAATCCGATCCACGTTTCTCGAGTCTTTGCTAGCTACGCCAACCTCCCCGGTACCATCACGCACGGGATGTACTCAAGCGCCGCTGTCCGAAGCTTAGTCGAGACTTGGGCTGCTGAGAACAACGTTGGTCGCGTCCGAAGCTTTCATTGTAACATGGTCGCAATGGTTCTTCCTAATGACGATATTGAAGTCAAGCTTCAGCACATTGGCATGGTTTCTGGGCGCAAGATCATCAAGGTCGAAGCAAGCAACAAGGACACAGAAGCCAAAGTCTTGATTGGCGAGGCGGAAGTCGAGCAGCCTGTTTCCTCGTACGTCTTCACCGGACAGGGATCGCAGGAGCAAGGTATGGGTATGGAGCTTTATGGCAGCAGCCCAGTCGCAAAGGAAGTCTGGGATCGTGCAGATACGCACTTCATGGAGAATTATGGTTAGTGCCAGAGATTCACATTGGTCTTTCTTATGCTTATATTCTTGACTAGGCTTCTCCATTACGAACATTGTGAAGAATAATCCCAACGAGCTTACCATCCACTTTGGTGGCCCACGGGGTAAAGCCATACGTGAAAACTACATGTCCATGACCTTCGAGTCAGTCGATGCAGACGGCGCCGTCAAGTCAGAAAAGATTTTCAAGGAGGTTAACGAGAACACAACCTCATACACATACCGATCGCCGACCGGTCTTCTGTCAGCTACTCAATTCACGCAGCCCGCTTTAACTCTGATGGAGAAAGCCAGCTTCGAGGACATGCGATCGAAAGGCTTAGTACAGAGAGACAGCAGCTTCGCAGGTCACTCCCTCGGAGAGTACTCCGCACTGGCTGCTCTAGCAGAGGTCATGCCCATTGAGAGTTTGGTGTCCGTCGTCTTCTACCGTGGTCTCACAATGCAAGTCGCCGTGGAGCGCGACGAGACTGGTCGCTCGAATTACTCTATGTGTGCTGTCAACCCCAGCCGTATCTCCAAGACTTTCAACGAGCAGGCCTTGCAGTACGTGGTGGAGAACATTGCTGAAGAAACCACATGGCTATTGGAAATCGTCAACTACAACGTCGCCAACATGCAATACGTTTGCGCCGGCGACCTCCGAGCTCTCGACTGCCTCACCAATGTCACCAACTTCCTCAAAGCTCAGAAGGTTGACATCAACAACCTTATCGAGACTCTCTCCCTTGAAGACGTCAAGGGCCGTCTCGTCGAGATCATCAAGGAATGCGCCAACCAAACAAAGGCCAAGCCCCAGCCTGTCGATCTTCAACGCGGCTTCGCTACCATTCCACTCAAGGGCATCGATGTGCCCTTCCACTCTACATTCTTGCGCTCTGGCGTCAAACCTTTCCGAAGCTTCCTGCTCAAAAAGATTAACAAGACCACAATTGATCCAAGCAAATTGGTTGGGAAGTACATTCCTAACGTGACCGCCAAGCCCTTTGAGATCACGAAGGAGTACTTCGAGGAGGTTTACCGCTTGACCAACTCTCCCAGGATTGGCAACGTGTTGGCGAATTGGGAGAAGTACGAGAATGGCGAGAGGGACACGCCGAGAAGAGATAGCGTGATGGTTAATGGAGCTTGAGCTGGAGATGCATTTAAGGAAGGCACAGTGTACGAAAGCAGGGCGTTCAGGCAAAACGACGACGAAAGTTGCTGGTTAGACTAGGTATCTAGTACTTTGTGATGGCTTGTACAGTTCTATTGCATTCTAAATAGATACTAGACTTGAAATTTGTTACTATCAAAAACACTCTGGCCCCGGGATGGCAAAATCATGCCTTGCTCGCTTTCACGACTTCGAAGCTGACCATTCTTTATCGTTATTGCTACGACAACTTATCAGTTTTAGTCGGCTTTTTACTCTACATGATATCGAAGTCGCCAGATAATCCTCATTCCAGGGCCAATAGCAAGCCTTTCTCGCTCAAACATGGTAGTATTCGTCGATCAACAGCTTCGACGATGGCTCAAAGTGTAGTTGTTTGACATATAGCATTTCTCTGCTATCGTGTAGTGATCTTCATTACTAGATATCTTGTCGCAATTGAACGCGAATAGGTCAAGTTTCTGTATGCAGTCCTTTCAACTCTTGCCCATCCCACAGCATCTGTGACAGCACTCCCAAAGGCTATTATCCTTCATTGTTCCAGTCACTACGCGCTCACTGCCTCTTCTGCACTCATTGAACCATCATAAAGTGTCACATTACCGGCACTTGCCTTTCTTTCCTATACCACTACCAACTCCAGCACATATCGCCTCTCTCCTATCTCCTATCACCATTAGACAGACTCTCTCCGTTCTCTATTCTACAATACACCACTACCCTATATCTATACCTTACTCAAGGTACATTACTATTGTTACTATCTCTCCTTAAGTAATACACTACCGATCTCCTATCTTCGCTCATGTTAAGGTCGTACCTCCCTAATGCGTACTGTAACTCGTTATCATCTGCCAGATTTTCGGGTTCTCTTAAGTAGAAAAAAGCTACTTTTGACCTCTAGAAGAACCTAGTTCTACTGGATCTACGTTACCTTTAGAGCATATACCGACCAGCTCTTATCTCATTAATAGTAGCTATCCCCTAACTCTACTCCTATGTTAAGTAGATAACAGCACTAAAAGTCAGCAAGTTAAGCGGAGAAGCTGACAACACCAGCTCAGGTATGTCTACAAATCACCACCTTCTCACTTAACTTGAAGCTAACATCCTCCGACAGCCTCCTCCGTGTCAAGTATCTCCAACTCAGCAGCCGCAGCTGCAATTTCTCTTTCCAAGTCTCAGACCACTCTTTCACTTTCTCAGTCAATGCTTCAAACAGAGCTGGTAGACCACAGAACAAGAACGCTCTGACTCTACCCCGCCTAAGCATAACAAGATTGCGGCTATGAACAGGACAATTATGACGCTCATTCACACGAAGTAGGAGATTGCGTGTGAGAGTTCAAGGAGGGAGGGAGTTTCGTTGGAGCGGGCGAACAGGTGAGCGATGGGTGCCATGGCTTTTTGGGAGAAGGAGTGTAGCAACGTGAGAGGCTTTGGCTTCGCAGCTGGCGATGGTCGAGATTGAGAATTGCTGGTATCACAGCATCGAACGCATGGAGGCAACGGCTGAGGACGCCTTGCCAACAAAAAGGAGAAAGCCTCAACCCATTTTCCTGCAATCCACTTCGTCATGTCTCGCGTTCATTGCCGATGCAAGGGATGTGCATTGCAGGCCGCAGCGTGAATATCTAGCCTAGGCTCCTGCATAATCTCGTGCTCTTGATAATACGCTCCTCATCATAGAGCGTATCAACATCTCTACTCTAAATTCTCTGCACTCCACCATGATGCCCCTGACCGGATCCCTCCAGCTCACAACTGCGTCCTCTATCTCCTCCGTGGAATCCCTCATAGTTTGCAGACTTCTATTGATCACATTCCTCGCAATTATAGACAATTATCCACGGATTGTACATTATGCCGTGATAGCTAGCATCACGCGTACTACGATCTCGAACCTAAACGCTATGCGTTCAACGAGTATATTGATCAATGCTGGGAGGGAGAGATGGGTGGTGGAGCGGATCGGGAAGTCATGGCTTCTGTGGGTGGGAGAATGTTGGGGGGAAGAGCTTGGGATGGCACGCTATGATCAAAATACTTTGCAATAAAGGGGGCCCTAAGCGAGTCATAAAGCGAGTGCGGTAGTAGGGGTCCTCCTGGGGCGATTCCGGGGTAGCTCCAGGGCCCTATTTGCAAATTATTTTGATCATAGCCTGGATGGTCAAGGTCGCGTCCTTGTCGGGTGCCTCCTAGACAACATCAAGAAGTCAAGAGCCAAGGTAGCTCATAGAAAGAGCGTACGAAGATGTCTCAATGAGGCTGAGGTGGGCTGAGATGCGCTAAGACTTTGCTAGACCCGACAAAGAAATCTCAAACCTTGGTGGCAATCAAATCGAAAGTCCACCATCTTGTAGAATTTGGTTCAATATCACAGCCACAGTTACGGCCTCATAGTGAACCAACTAAACCATCTGCACTGGTCACTACATCCGACGAATTTCCATAGATCTAAGTCATATGTAAGCCAAGTGTCAATGTGCAGATGACCAAGGATTTCCGCGCTACGTATGCGCACTACATGTACTGTTACACCACCAGTCCATGACGCCGCGAGGCCGGCCTCGAAGTAGATATAAGTATGGCAGCTTGAACGAAGGCTTTCCATTGACTGAAATAGTCCCCGCCGGCCAAATCGCTAATGGCCATGAGTTGGACGAAGACATTCACCCAGATTCAGACGCTCAGCCTTTTGATGGGGACGAGCACGAAGTCAACGCTGAGGTGGATACGGTGATAGTTCCTGGCATTTCAACAAAGATAGTTGCATTTATGTCTCAAACGCCTTTACTTGGAGGCTCGTCGTCAGCAAAGGAAACCACTTCCTATGGAGTCTTGCGTGGACCTGCTCAAGATAGTACAGATCGGGATGACGAAGATAGCTCTAACAAAGGGAGCCGAAGCGGCAAAAACAAAGCCATTAGGCCTGCAGTGTCCTATGCTAGCTTCAGATCAGGGCGACGAAGAGGTGAGAGTGGTTCATACTCAAGGAGTAGCTTTCAAAGGGCCAGCTTGCGAGAATCTAGCCCAATGCTGATTGCAGAGCCTGGTCATCCTGCTGGACAAGGCGGGCATCTAGGTGGTGGTCTTCCTCTTACCACTAGCGAAGACGAGGAAGATGACGAGGAGCAAGCCATCAGCTCTGATGCAGACGATGATGAACTCGATCCTGCAGATAACTCGCTATATGCTCAGGTTCGCGCTTCAGTGGCAGCCACTGACGATACCATGGCTTCCATCAATACTCCACGCATGTGGATATTGTCTTTACTGTGTGCTTTACTGGGATCTGCTACAAATCTGTTCTTCTCTCTCCGGTATCCCAGCGTTGCCATCACCCCAGTCATCGCTCTCGTCACTGTGCATCCTCTAGGCAGACTATGGGATCAAGTGCTGAAGTACGACGATGACCCTACCGAGACCTTTGAAGACGGAGACCGTGTCAAGCTAACCAAGCCACAAGGTAGTCTGCCGACCCGTCCTTTGAAGGCACGTCTCAGACTGTGGCTGGCACAAGGTCATTGGAATGGAAAGGAGCACGCATGTGTGTATATTAGCAGTAACGTTTCGTTTGGATTTGCCTTTGCCACGGATGTCATTGTCGAACAATCTAAATTCTATCACCAGAATCCAAGTATCATTTATCAACTTCTTCTTACGATCTCAACCCAGATCCTCGGCTACTCATTCGCTGGGCTTACACGGCGGTATCTAGTTCGGCCACCTAGTATGATTTGGCCTGGTACTTTGATGTCTACCGCTATGTTCACAACGATGCACAGCTCCGAGAACAAGTCTGCCAATGGATGGATGATCTCGAGATGGAGATTCTTCTTGTATACATGGTCTGCAGCATTCGCATGGTATTTTTTGCCAGGACTTCTGATGCCCGCGTTAAGCTACTTTAGCGTGATTACGTGGTTTGCACCTAAAAATGTTGTCATTGCGAATCTGGTACGATACCGCTCTGAAAGACCAAAGAAGTCCGCATCTAGACTGACATCGAGTAGTTCGGCGTTTCGTCTGGGCTGGGGCTCTTTCCAGTGACATTTGACTGGGCTCAAATAGCCTACATAGGGTCTCCACTGCTCACGCCTTGGTGGGCTGCCGCCAATGTCGTGGGTGGTCTTGTAATAGTGATGTGGATAATGGCTCCCATCCTGTGTATGTTTCTGCGGCTCTAGGCTTCGGTCCGTGTCCAATTGACTCGATCCAGATTATCGCAATGCTCTCTTCTCATCTTTCATGCCCATGATCTCCTCGGCAGTATTTGACGACACCGGAAAACCCTACGACGTGAGCAGGATTCTCACCAAAGACTACCGTTTCGATCACGAAGCCTACAACAAGTACAGCAAAGTCTATCTTCCTATCACCTACGTCCTCTCCTACGGTGTTCAACTTGCAAGCCTTTCAGCACTGGTCACCCACACGGCATTTTGGCATGGGAACGATATTTGGCAGCAGTCGAAGAAGTCACTCAGAGAGAAGCGCGATGAGAGCAAGTCAGAGTATCAGCCTGTCGATCAAGGCATCAAGCGGTCTAGCACGCAGACTTCAGAAAGGAGCACCTACATAGGCGCCTCTACAGTCGAGCCGGACTCCAGCGCAAGCATGACAGGTGAAGACGTCCATTGCCGTCTCATGCGGCGCTACGAAGATGCACCGATAACATGGTATCTTGCGACCTTCGTAGCCATGCTCAGCATCGGCATCTTCGTTGTCGAATACTACCCAGTCTACCTCCCTTGGTACGGTCTACTGCTCGCTCTCTCCATCACCGCACTCCTCTTCATCCCAGTCGGTATCGTCATGGCCATCACGAACCAGCACAGCAGTTCATACCTCATCTGCCAACTAATATGCGGTGTCGTCTTCCCAGGAAGACCCGTCGCTAATATGGTTTTCGTCACATACTGCTACATCAGCTCCGCCCAAGGAATCAAATTTTGCTCCGATCTCAAACTAGGTCATTACATGAAGATCCCGCCCAAACTCCTCTTCAAGGTGCAAATGGTCGCCACGCTTGTCTCCAGCATCACCCAGATAGGCGTGCTTAATTGGATGTTCAGCCATATCCCAAACATATGCACCGCAGAAGCAATCAACGGTTTCACTTGTCCAATAGCCCGCGTCCACTTCAATGGTTCTATTCTCTGGGGAGTCGTTGGTCCCCAGCGCTTCTTCGGAGAGGGCGCGCTGTATAGGCCCCTCATATGGGCGTTTCTGGTGGGGTTCATAGCTCCTGTTGTCATCTGGCTGGTGGGCCGTAACCGAGCTGCTGGTAGCGTATGGCGAAAAATCAACCTACCAGTCTTATTCGGAAGCTTGAGCTGGATTCCGCCTGCCACAGGTATGTACATGCCCGAATTTTAAGGAGGAATACCAACTCAGATATCTGCGCAGGCCTCAACTTTTCCGTCTGGGCCGTAGTCTGCTTCATTTTCAACTCCCACCTCCGCCGTCGAGCCCCAGCTTGGTGGGGTAAGTACACCATGACGCTCTCAGCAGCCCTAGATTCCGGTCTAGCCTTCGGTGTCATAGTGATATTCTTTGGGTTCTTGTACCCGAATTGGACTTGGCTGAGCAAGTTGGAGTGGTGGGGAACTAGGGTTTATAAGGAGGTGAGTGACCTTAGCGCCACTCTAGGCTCTTGAGAAAGGGTTTGCTGACAAAAGGATGCTCAGGGCTGCGATTGGCAGGGGTGCCCGTATAAGACGCTGGAGCCTGGTGAGCACTTTGGATGAATCGGGAGGAGTCGCAAGGGGTAAATTTGCAGGGGGTTCGGAATTGAGAGTGATTATTTTGGAGCTCAACTGAGCATTCAAGTACAGAAAAGATCTGTATGATCAAGGTGAACGGCTTGATCTTTAGCTCAAAAAAGCCGTGAATTTGGTATCTTGAGCGCCGTTAATGGGAAAAGCATCGCATTGTCTGCTCTTGATAGGAAATATTCCGGGCAACTAAACCTTATTCCGTAGTGTTGAGGTATCGAGAAGACGTAGAACAGAGAGACATGCTCGTGATTCCAAGGTCAGAGGAGCAGCCACGATAGCATCCCAATCGCTTCCCACACAAAGATTATGGCGCATTCTGCTCTTCATTGCATCATATCAGCGTCTTCCTAGCTCTAGTATCAGTCAACGACCCTCAGAATATAGGTACAATCTCATCATCCTCGTCCTCGCCCTGCTCTTCCACATCCGCCTGCGTGACCATCCTCCCCACACCTCCACCATCTTGGCCCATATGGCCCACTCCAAGACTCGGCCTAGCCGCATTGCCAGCTCCAGACCCTCTTCCATGGTCATCCTCATCGCTCATGATAACATCAACAAGCCTCTCGCATCCCCTCCTAACAGCCTCGCTGTCGTCAGCCTGGAGGTGTAGTTCGCGTATAATTGGATATGTTCCGCGCTGTTGTACTAGCCTTCTGCCCTCTGCACCACCTCGTGTGGAGAGGAGAAGGAGTGTTTCCAAGTGTATCTTGAGTATCTCTTGGTCCTTCTCCTGTCGGTGCTCAGGTGCGAGGTATTGACATTCTTCAGGTAGTGCCTCCATTTCTTCCTCGCTTAGTCCCTCTTGGTTGGTACTACACAGTGGTAGTAGCAGAGGTGGAAGGACGGAGTGTGCTGGTTGGAGCAGGTATGGAATGTCGGTGTGTATGAGGGCGACGTTTTTGAGAAGGGACGCGGTTCCTAGGCGGCGGATGGGAGACGGCGAGGTCGTGTGCGGAAGGAATTTGGTGAGGGCGACGAGTGGCGTATGGGAGGGCGGGGCGGTTAGGTAGGTGACGAATGCTGAATACTGTTTTGTGCTTCAGTATGGGTTGTGGCCTGAATTGAGAGGTGGGAAAATACCTTTGCTAGATCCGCGAATAGATAGGCTAAATAGTCGTATGTAGCATCTTTATTGTAGCCACCACTTGCACCTCGATTGGAGAGCTCGACGAGTTGCGTCATTGCCAGTGGTGAAGGAGATAGATCTGGGACTTTGGGTCGTTCCAGCTTTATGAGACGCTCCAGGGAAGGCGACTTTGCCAGGTTGGCCAGCAGCGAAGCCAGATCATCTACATTGGGTTCTTTGGGGCTCTGAGCAGGGTCAGTATACGGGCTCTGCTATCAGGCGATGGATGCATGGACAGGGTGGAGGAGCTAGGCCAACTGACATACTGTCATACGGCTGAGAATGGTCTCGAGGAAGGCATCATCTTCAGCCAGGAGCTTCAGAACCTCAGGGTCTGACGATACGTTTATGAGGATCGCAAGGGCATTTTTTGCAATAGGCTGTGAAAATACAATCAGTACCCATGCCTATACCCTAGTCGAACATTTTGCATGGGACCTGCTCACTACATAATCCCTCACCAACAACTTCAGATCTTTCACCGGCTGCAATTGCGCCGTCTTGAATATGGCAGGCTGGGCTCTTGAGTAGGGAACGAGATTCTCCGTCGCTGCCGGCGTGTGAGCTTGGTTTCCTGCAGAGCACAGGATTGCAATGGTGAGAGCGTACCCACTTGGCGGATCTGGGTGTTGCCATGGTGGAGGAAGTCGACGAGCTGTTAGTTTGATATTTAGCATACTGCGACGACAGCTATTCGAGGGAGGATATCATACTTCTTCGAGTTCTGTGGGCATCTCGCGCTGAACTTGTGGTGTTTGGTGGGGAAATGACCAATTCGTTGCGGCACATTCAGAATTCTATTGTCTTACACACGGCCTCATTGATGGGCATCTTACGCTGAAAACGTGGTGTTTGATGGGGAAGTTACCAATCTGATGCGGCATATTCAGAATTCCATGACTTCACAAACGGCCTATAATTAATGTCCATCACCGATTCATTGTGCGTGATTAGTGAGTAAGGTACCAACCACGAGCTTGGGGCTACAACGCTGTATTACAATGTGTTTGAATGCCATTCTAGATTACAATATTCGTGCATTCATGTTTCATTAGGGGTATGTCCCCATTCTCATTGCTTCGCGGCATGGTCCGCAGCCTCTAGCTTCCAGACGGATATCGGCCAGGGCGTATTCGCGAGGTTTTCACGGTTATGCAATCTCTCGCTTTCTGCCCTGCTTGAAATCTTCCCTCGGTCCGCTCGCTCCTCTTTCCCCTTATCCACCCAGGCTCTATGCTGCTGCAGGTGGGACTTTGCCTCCGCTTCCGAAAACAGGTAACCTGGTCCTGATACAACCCTCTTATCGCCGAAGTTGATCAATCTGTGGGCTCTGCGGAACTCATCTCGGATCGCGACAACGCCATTGTGTACCACGGTTCTTGCAACATTGTGCTTCCACTCGAATGGATCTTCGATAGCAAACAGATAGCGCTGGCGTACGGTTTTTGTGTTTTTCTGTCCGTTATGTCCCGTTGTCTCCGTCGTTTCCGTCTTTGCTACCGTCCAGCCTTTATGTTCCTTGGGAAGAATGCCACCACCAGTGCGTAATGACAGGGCATCTAGAGTCCATCGGAAGCCACCTTTGGGAGCAGTAATTTCTTGCTGGGCATAATAATGAAAGAAACCTCTGAGTAACGACCCAAGAGACTCTGCGTTGCAAGTGATTGACTTTCGACGTTGGAGATCTTCTATGGCCGCTTTGTTCCTGAAGAAGCGAATGTCGCAGTCATTGAGTTCTACTTCCCTAGCGGAAAGCTCGTCACTGTAGGCTTGTGGCATCAGCTGAAGATTCGGTAGGACTGACGGGCTAGCGATGTTGACGAGGTAGTGAAGTACCATGAGCACATAGCCGTACGATGACAGCGTTCCATGATATGGAGAGTTGATCTTACGCTTTTTAGACCAAGATTTTACAAAAAGCACCATGCGCCGCACGCGTGGATCGCACAGTGAGTAGCACTTCAGTAAATGGGAATTGTGCAGAGCTAGGTGATTGGAGAAGTTGATGTCACATTGTATGCCCAGGTCTGCTGAGTCCGGGGGGCCCTCGCGCTGTGGTAGATGGATACGTTTCCCTTCTGTTGTGCCAAGTTGTCCGGTGTCGCCACGCTCGCACGCTGGTGAAAGGGTACGTTCCCCTTCTGTAGTCCCGGGTTGCCTGGTATCATCCCGCTCATTCTCATATTTTTGACGTTCCATGAGCATGTGAGCCATGAATTCGGGGGTAGGTTTCTCATAAAATTTGATAATTGGAACCCTCGTTTTTGTCAGAAGCCTTGCACCGTATCCTAGTTCAAGCAATGCTTTTTCGATGGATCGAGGAATCCGAGATTCAGAAGATGATGTCTCAGGCGTCGACATTGGAGACAAAAGCATAAGGTCCATGTCAGAGGACTTTGTTGCGAAAGTAGTGCTCAGGCTACCAAAACACTTCAATTCTACGCTGTTGGCCACGAATGCGGCATCTTGCTCGTAATCAGCTACAGTTTTCCGGCATATTTTTTCCAGTGAGAGTCGTAGTGCATCCTTCTCCGCTAATTCCTCTGTGCTAATCTCTGCATTCGAGATCTCTCGAGAGGCCAAGGTATCGAGGTATCTAGCCTGTACTGCTACGCCTTCTGGCAAAATCTGAGGCCGGAGCTTAGGTCTTGATTGGGGATGCTGTCCCTGAAACAAAGGTCTGAACGGTAAGCCCATTCGCGGTCGTGCACCAATGCTGATAATAGAATCATCAAATGGCAAGGTATTCGGCTGGGTTTGGGGATGCTGCCCTTGAACAGAGGCTCTGAAAGGTAAGTTAACTTGCGGCCGTGCACCAATACTGATAACAGAGTCATCAAATGGCAAGGTGTTCGGCTGGATCTGGTATGCGTTAGGCATTGTCTGAGGGTAGGCTGTACGTTTGTTGTTGGGAGGGTAGGCCGCCGGGCCAGGGAAGTTCACGGTGTATGGGTAGTTTGCCATGATGACTCCAGCAACATCCGATTCTTTCCCCCTCCCGTCCCCTTTGCACCGTCGCTACTTCCCACTTCACGAGGGAAAACCCAATTGTTCCAAGCACCGAGCAGATACTTTACTGTTATTCGTGACACCGACGCCACCGCACTTAGCCGCGCTTAAGCGCCATAAGGCTGTCGGGCTTCATGTTAACCTCCCGCCGAGCCCGCATTAGAATGCAGGCAGAACAAAGCGAATGACACCCAACCAGCACACCTTCTGCAATTATCCTCCTGATACAAACGTGCCATAACATTCATGGTTCGTGTCGCCGCCACCTTCAAGTCTATGATCTTAGACAGGAGCCGCTGCGACAGTGTCGCGGTGACCGTACCTTCAACCATCGGCACCTCCAACTCATTCTGCTTTCTCTCTCTACCCTCACATCTCTTCTGGTACTTCATCGATCTAGAAAAGGCTTCTCAAGATGAGTGCCTCACCAGCTGATCGTACGCCTGGGCGCACGCCCGGTCAGACGCTGAACGGCGGGCCTATGATAATAAGACGACCAAAGAATGTAGACCCACTCGTACGACCGAAGAAGCGACAGCTAGCGCGACCTCCTATCACGAATGACCGACCTCCCAGTCAGCAGCAAGCAAATGGTGTGAGATATCCAGGCCTTGCCCAAATTCAAGCCATGCCCCAACACCCAGGGCGACCAACTCCTCCAATCTCACGGCCATCGCCTATTCCATCAGACCCAAAGAACGCTACCAGCGGCTTTTCTTCTCCTCCAATCGCGCCTTTCGCCGATTATCCTTTGATCTTATCAAAGAGAGCATTGATGGAGGGGTATCGGCATCACGTTGCACGATTCTCAACCCAGAAGATAATCGACGAAGAGCACACGGACGGCTACTACAGGGCAGTCGACCCTAGAGACCCCGAGAAGTTCGTCCGTCCCGTGAGACTGCATCGACGTGATCCTCGAGCACCACCTGCAGGTGGAGGAGGGGTGAAGAGCGAGGATCAGGCCATGGCCGGGACGACGGACGCAGATGATAAGGAACGCGAGAAGCAGGAGATTCAAAAAGCAGAACGGGAGACGCAGCGCGAGGCAGAAAGGGCTCTAATTGCGCCAGCAGCAACCTCCACTGGGCATAGAAAGATCGGACATAACATGAAGAAGACTGAGCAGGTATGGCGGAACGACCAGACTGACGAGCAGAAGGCTCAGTCGAAGCTGCGATACGAAGAGGCTCTGCCCTGGCACCTGGAGGACTTCGACAACAAGAATACGTGGGTTGGGAGCTACGAAGCCGCCATGTCTGATACGTACGGAATGATGATCCTTGGGAAAGATGGGGCTTTTCGGATAGTACCGGTCGAAAAGTGGTACAAGTTCACCCAAAAGGGCCAATTCAAGGCGTTGACCATCGAGGAAGCCGAGAAGCGATATGGCAAGAAAGTCAAGGAGCCTCGGTGGTTCATGGGAGCAGAAAAGGCAGCGAAAGAGGAGGTAGCGAAAAGGGCAGAAGTCGAAGGGGGGCTAGCTCCTAAGCGAGTTCTTGTTGGAAAGTGGGAGAGGGGTGGCGGGGGTAGTGGTGTCGCTGCTCCCGTCACTAAGCATGAGGATGCCGATGCCGACGATCTTGACTTTCAGGAAGATCGATTTGCCGACGATGAAGAGAACATGGTGTTCGAAGAGGACGACGAGACGAAGGAGGCCGGAAAGCGGATCGAGAAAGATCGATTGCAGGCCAACGTTTTTGATCTCAAGGAGGAGAAGGAGTACGAGAAGCAAGATCTTCTCGAGAAAGAAGAAAAGGAGGTTGGGAAAAAGCAAAGAAGGAAGGTTAAGAAGACTATCTTGAGGCGAGAAAAGAAAAATGAATACGACACGGATTCGACTGACAATCCGTACTCTTCAGAGGATGAGGTGAGAGCTCATGAGTGCGAGCTTGATGCAAATGCTGACTAAATTCTAGAGCGTGTCCGATAATACAGAGGCTGAGCGTTTGAAGGAAGAAGAGCGAAAGAAAGCAGAAGAGGACAAATCTTCCCCTGAGAAAGACAAGCTCAAGTCTAAGCATTCCTTTGGTGTCAACACCCCTTCACACCGACCTTCCAAACATGGTGACCCTCTTAAACACTCTACCTCAAACACCAATCTCAAGCGTCCTGGTTCCCCTCTGAACTCCGAGGCAAGCGGCAACGAGTCCGCTCGCAAGAAGCAGAAGAAGAAGCGTCCCACCCTCTCTCAGCCTAATGCGCAACCAAATGACACCTTGCAACCTCCTTCTCGTCCAGGCTCCCCACTCCTTCAGCCAGCAGTCTCTCGCAAGGCCAAACGCCCGCGAGGTCCGGGTTCAGGCAGCGATACCGAAGGTGGCGCCGCATCTGGCGGAGAGATGAGCGACGGGACCCGCAAGCGTATCAAGCTCAAGCTGGGCCAGCCTAGTAAGAATGGCACGCCGCAAGGGAGTCGGTCTGGAAGCCCTGACCTGTCAAATGCAACGACTGTCAGAAATGCCCAAGGTATCAGCCGGCCCGGAAGTCCTGCAATTCCACCCGTCGCAGACACAAAAACCATTCCCACAGCCGCTGAAATACGATCGCTTGTCCCCGCTTCAGGCATGAAGATGAACGAATTGTTGACTCATTTTAAGGGACAGGTCGAGAGCAGCGAGCAGAAGCCGCAATTTATGGCGCTACTGAAGGCGAACACACGATATGATAATTCTACCAAGACACTGTACCTTCGTCCAGAGATTAAGAAGGAGGCAGGTGTCTAATTGCGGCGATGGCCACTCGGGCGAGCCCAGAAGCCTGACGTGCATGCTAATTCTATGCAGGGAAGGCTGAACATGTGGTGCATGTCTGGATCTTCGCGTGGCGAAAGGTATCTTGAGTACGCTGGAGATCTTAGATCCAATGCAGTACACTTTCATCTTGAGCTGAGCCAAGCACGAATTCAAAGATACTTGGGTCAAGACCCTGCAGGAATTGGGTTGGCAGACTCGGAGAAAGCAATTTTGACAGTCCTCGAACTTAGTTTTCGACGCGATGTAAGCACTATTTAATTAGTACAAAGCTGGTAAATATGAAGAGCTGAGCGAACAGCCCAGTAAATCTTTGCTCCAGAGTTTGTGGTCCTGAGATGATTGTCCTGATATTTGAGCCAACTAATATACCGCTCGACAAACATTCGAGCTAAGATTCAGCTTACGCCAGCTCTGCAGGTCATGTTTTGAGTACAATACTTCTACTCCTTGATCTGTGCGAAACTTGTATGTATGTATACTGGAGGGTGATACTGGCTCATACTAGCTCTCGATGCTGTGGTTTCCAGGCAATATGTTATTGCTCGAGCCATGAAAACTGCCGAAGAACAAACATTCGAGCGGAGAATCCATCAACACTTACACTCCCAGCAATGATTTCCATGCCATGAACCGACCTTTCAATCTGTGCCGACCAAGGCTACATATATTCATGAGCCCAAAACCAGTCGGTCTTGACTCTGGATACCATACTCCTAGCACACTGCATTGACTCTTCGAGCCGAAAAAGGCACCAAAACATCGCACATCGAAGCCTGTGATGAATATTGATTGATTTAGAGGAAGGAGATAGATCTGGTCTAAACAGGTTCGGTCAGGATACATGAGATCAGGACTATGTCTTGATTCCAGGAGTGGAACACAAAGTTCATGAAGCTAGCACGTTGGAATATTGTTCCCAGCTTCAGGAGCTGGAACTTGACCTTGACAAGGCATAACGGCTGAAACCGAATGGAAAATGGCTAACGTGAGCAGGACGCTATCTTGATTCCAGGACTGGAGACCAGGGTGCTAGCGCCATTGTATCGTCTAGGCCGTCCGAGAAGCTCGACGTTTTGTTTACTGTCTAGCTGCTCCTATCGTAGAAGCCTCGTCATCGCCAAAATGATTGGCAAGGTGGGCGCCCCGGAGCCGCCCCTAAAACATATCCACTCTAGCGCCTAGGAACCTTTTAGGGGCTCGCTTAGGGGCCAGTTCAACCTTGCCAATTATTTTGGCGATGACGAGGAAGCGAGAGAAGCTCGATGTTGGACCCACGACCTCGAGAGGGTTTAGCGGTCTTGTCCGGACAGGGAGGGCATGATCTGACCACGATGACCAAGACTTTATCTTGGAACCAGGACGATTACACCCGAAGTAGTTAGGTTGGAGTTCATGCTGATTATGATTTGGTTATACCAATGCTAACGTTCCGATCGAAGTCAGTTCCGTTGGGCCAGACACCAGTCTCACGACCTCTATATTTTCTCCTCCAAGTCCCAAAACATCCAAGTAAAGTCAATACCTAGATCCCTCACTATTGCCCTCTGCGTTTTTAGCGCTTCGGAAACAGCAGCCTTTTCTCTCCTTACCATATCCCGATCCAAATACAGCAAGACCTGTCTCAGAGATCCGGAAAGCTTAGGTAGACCTTGATTCTTCGATGCCGACAATTCCCGCCATGCAAGGTGCCCTGCTATCGACTCGATACTTTCAGACAACGATCTTTGCCTTTCTAAAAGATCCAGACGCACGATGACTCGATGCAGAGGATTTGCGGGGATTTTTGTGAAGGCCTGGAAGTAGTCCTCGACGACCTCGAGGTGTGTTAGAGATGAAGCCGCTGCAACGAGGCTCATGAAACTGCTCAGTATCTTGGTCCGGGTCCCTTCGCCATGGGCATTCACACCATTATCCAGAAGTCTGAGACTGCGCAAGGAACGTTTGTGCCTCGCCAGGGCCTCATCAGAGCCCAAGAATACCTCGCCTGCTAAGCGTCGATTGCCGTAGTCTGCTTCGTCCAAGAGAGTGAGAGCTCTCAATGGTGGCACAGATTCAAGGAACGACGGCACGCAGCCCAGATCGTCGTTAAAAGAGTAATCTTGTGATCGATGGATTTCGAGCTCATCCAGCTGCAAGTCTTCTAATACTTCCTCCAGGTCATCATCATCGGTGGTACTAGTGCCCGAAAAGCGAAGTCGCCGAAGTTTCGGCTTTTCGGAAAGGAAATCAATTGGAAGCTCCTCCCACTCGCTAATCAGTGATCCAAGTACTGGAAAGCTCTGGCCGACCAGCTGTGCGAATGCATTCAAAGTCCGCTCGTGCGGCTGCGGATCTCGCATCGTGCATCCGAGAAGCCTGAGTTTTTGAACATTAGGGAGTAATCGGAAAGCCGCTGCTATCCGCTTTAGATCAAGGTGGCAAGCTTCGAAATAGGGGTTTTCCTTGGTATCTGGGCCTCTAGAGCCGCTCGCTTGGGTGATGTTTGCTTGCTGTAGTCGTTTCCCTAATGCGCCGGCGATCTGATCTGGATTGATATCGTGCAATTTGAAGTGGATGTCCCGTACGTGGCGTAGAAATCGATGATCGACGTGGTCGAGCCACCGAAATAACTCATTCTGCCCATCGAACGTGAGAGGACGTTTGAAAAGGAATGGTTGGAGCTCTCTTGCAAGTTGCCGATTGACGATAAAAAGGTTGAGAAGGGAACCCGGCGATGCATGGAGGACGTGTCTATATATGTTCTCTCTGAGCTCTAAAGCTACTTTGAGAAAATGAAGTTCCTTTGGGGTTTGGCGGACTACAGCCTTGTTTTTGCCTTTGCTTGGCTTGGATGAGGTCGGAGGACGGGGCATGATGTTGCAGGTGCAGAATTATAGCGACGACCCTAGGAAAAGGTTTCAAAGTCGAGGAAGTCAAGTAATTCGTTGTTGCTTTGAAGTAGCAACACGTTGAGACGACAATCGAGTATGGTGATAAGCTTACTATGTGGTCGAGGAAGGGAGCGTTGATATATACACGATTGAGCCTCCGAGCAGTGAGTTGAGACGCCATTAAGGCGAGTGTACAATATTTACACTGTGCAACGGAGGAGGGAGTGCTCGGCCGCGAAACAAAAGTGTTGATTTGGAATATTGGCAATTAAATCGCAAAGTCAACAAATGACATGGGGAAGAAATGCGCTACAAGCAAGACCAGCAACTAAAGCAGTTGGCTTAACGTATGGTGTGTTTTTTAGGATAAGTACGAAACGGAGATGCTAGCCCAGCTTATCCGCAGGGAAGAAAGAAGGCGGCGTGGGTGGATCGAGGAATATGTATTTCTTGAGATCCGCGACTAGAGCTTTACCTTTCACCATCGCCTCACGATACAGCAGGATGTACGGGAAGCCACAGCTTGTTCGGTGATGACTAAAAGGAGCAAGGTCCGCGTATCTGAAGCGCGTGTATGCATGACAAGGGCGAGACCGAGGTGGCGTTGAGTCTTGATTCATTCTGGTATCACATACTTGTGATTGGTGTAGTCGTGGCGAAATGGAAGTACCAACGGACCAAGGGAGCTTACCTCACACTTCTGCAACAGGGAATACGGCACCCCTTTCGTCATTAAGGCTTGCTAATGGTAGCAAGTGGAGGAGAGACGGCAGACGTAGGCTATGGTCCGTCAAGCCACTCAGCAAGCCGTGGATGTTTCAAGCAGGCATCGCAGAAATCTCCGACAGCTGGTTCGGCCGCCTTACGGATCCCAAAGCCATGGATAGGTGTAGATTGGCCTATGCGTCCTGCAGGTTCCCTGCATATTGGGAGTCTAGAGCGGGGAACGTGGCATTACCTACCAGTAATTTGAAGATAGGTCATGGACAGAATACTTGTCAATGAGGGGCCCGGAGCTACCCTGGAGTCGGCCCGGGAGATCCCCATACGAGCGCTTAAAATCATTTTCGCGGGCCTTCAAGGGACTCGCTTGGGGGCTCGCTTAGGGGCCCCCCCACATTGACGAGAAAGTTATTTTGTAGAACGATGGCAAATGGCAAACGGCAGCCGCAGTTAATATCGCTAGAAGGCATCCAACGAATATCTCCGCGCAACCTGGATAATCTACTCGCTCGATCCCATCCTACAGATCGAATTTTTGGATTTTGTCAATAATGTGATATGGTCTATGGGGAGCTATCTATCACACTTCAAGGTTCGACCCGTCTGCACCGACGATCTCCGCAGCGAATCTTGGTCATGTTACTCTGAGATGGATCGAGAGTCACGACGTCCGAGCGTATTCCCACGAAACTCGGACTCAGCATGCCGAGTATAGAAGCCAGTAGTCTTCGTACCAGCAGTATTGAACACGCACACCCCACCCACTATCCATCCTAACGCCGGTCGGATATGGATGTACATAATGGATACTGTAGCAACAAAGCAAGGCGGCCATCAAAGTCCACCTCATACCCTCAACAGCTTAGCTCCATACTTCGCTATCAGGTTCTCGTCCGGGAAGCTCATATTCTCCAGTCCTTGGGCGTAGGGCGTCGGAACTTCAGCTCCCGTCACTCGGACCGCTGGAGCATCGAGGTAGTCAAAGGCGTACTCCATGGTAAGAGCTAAGATCTCCGCACCCACGCCAAAGCTGGGGAATCCACTCTCCACAGCCATTAGATGGCCTGTCTTTTTCACAGACTTGACAATCGCTTCGACATCTAACGGTTTGACAGATCGGAGATTAATAACTTCGGCCTCGACTCCATAGTCTTTCTTCATTTGCTCGGCAGCGGTGAGGGCTTGGCCGACGCAGCGGGAAAGGGTGACGATTGTCAGGTCTGTTCCTAGACGCTCGATCTTAGCCTTGCCAAACGGAAGGACGAAGTCATCTTTCTGAGCCGCCTCTGACATGGGAAAATGCGTTCCGTAGAGTAGTCTGTAGATCAATGAGTCTAGAACCATCTATTACTCTTATCGAATAGTCATCGTACTCATTCTCAAGGACTACCACGGGGTTTGGATCTCTTATCGCAGCCTTCAAAAGCCCCTTCGCGTCTTCTGAGCTGTATGGCGCCACAACTTTCAACCCTGGTATGCTCCCGTACCAACTTGAGTAATCTTGCGAGTGCTGGGCTGCAACACCGGCGGCGAAGCCATTGGGTCCTCGAAACGTGATGTTGCATGGTTGGATGCCGCCAGACATGTAGTGTGTTTTAGCCGCGGAGTTGATGATTTGGTCGATTGCTTGCATGGCAAAGTTGAAGGTCATGAATTCGCACTGAACATCTTTTTTCAGCTTTGGCCGCACTGAGACTTGGGCGTGGGGAGCCATACGACTGGGTGTAAGCCTGCTAGAGCAGCTCCGACCGTAAGACCAGCGAAGCCTGACTCGGTAATGGGACTGTCAATGACCCTCTTGTCACCGAATCGATCTAATAATCCTTTGGTGACCTTGTATCTGTTTGGCTCCATTAGCAAAAAGTCTGAGATCGCCAAGCGGCCGTTGAAGCTCATAGAAAATGGATAGACCATATCCTAATGTTTCAATTTGCCTGAGGTGGCACGTTGAGCTCGATGTCGGTCACTTACGCTCCATTGTACTGAGCGACTTCCTCCCCCAGTATGAAGACTTTATTATTCTGCTCCAGCTCCTCTGCCAATGCTTCATTCAGCGCATCTCTCACTGCCACCTCTTTCACTCCAGTGGGCATTGCATAGCTTCTTCTGCTAGCGATAGTGGGTAATAATGCTGCTGATTGAAAGGCGGGTCGGTTCTGTGGCATGATAGCTCGGGGGACTGAGAGACAGCGCAGAGCTGGGCGAAGGAGATGTGAGGCGACCATAACGAAGGCCAAGGTAGAGGGAATAGAAAACCAGGGCTTTACGAATATGGTAGAGCTTTGATCACGAGCGTATGCCAGACGTGGTTAAGTAAAGCTTGTAGAGGTGTTTTCCCAGGGTCTTGTCGGTGAATAAAGATTCGCCGGCGCTAGTGAACAAATGGTTGGGACTGCGAACCACGCGAGCTTCGAACTTCCAACGAACGACTTAAAATTGAGTAAAAGTCTTGCGTGGAAAGCTACCAGTTGAATCAAGCGGTTATCCACAGTGAGCGCAACACACCATTGTAGTGCGCGCATGGTGCTGATAGCGCTTTGTATTGAGTATGTTGAGCATGAATATGAAGTGTGGGAAGCAGGGAAAGTGTTCAGTTGAATGGCTGATAGAGAATGTATTTACTCATGTTGGGGGTGATTTACTCAAGAAGCTGTACCTATACAGCATGTTTGCTCCAATATCTTACGCCTTCCATGAAGCAGCTTGCGCCGATTGAGCTGTATTAATGCTATTGGGTACTCCACTAATGCTACCACCTTGTTTCTTACATAGACCCCGGAAACTCCCCGGTTCAAGAAAACGACTCAGGGCTTAGGTTTTCTGGCAACCATCAGGTACATTGGCGTAAACAATTTCTCCTTTCCACCAGCGACTAAGCAGTCAGCAGCAAGCGCCAGGCTGTCAGCTGTCTTCCTCGTTCCTTTCGGTGCAATCCCTATCTTCTCCAGACCACCAACTGCTGTGTGCGCCAGATATCTTCCGAGCTTCGTCATCCGAGCAATAGTGAGCACATCTCCGACGCTTCCAGCCATTCTCAAGTCTCCGTCCAATGGGTAGTACCACGGCCTTGCGTCTGGTCTATCTGCTAGATCCTCATGTATCTCAAGCTCAAAGCCAGCAGCCTTGATCGCTTCAAGACCTTCGGATACCTTCACCATATTTGAGATCCCGTCACCTTGTTCGATGCCTAGGCGGACTTCACGGTGGTGGGGGTTCTCGTTGTCGTAGCGGTCTGTCATGAGCCACTCGTATACGCCGAAGACGCCGCCCGGCTTCAGAACTCGGTATATTTGCGAATAGACACCCTCCAGTGACGGGGCATGGACTGTGGCTTCTATCGCATAGACGGCGTCAAAGGACTCTGCAGGAAACGACATTTGCTGCGTTCTCTCAGATAAAGCCTCCACATTGTATGGAGGTGTGTCAAGCTTACCATAAAGTCGCCCTTAGTAAAGCCGAGCTGCTGCGTCAGACCTTCTTTCGAAGCATACTTGCCAGCACGCTCAATTTGGTAGTCGTTATTGTTTAGCCCAACGATGTTGACTCCAGCGAATTTGGCAATCTCTCTTGCTGGTCCTCCAACGCCGCACCCAACGTCCAAAACTTTCATGCCGTCTCGCAGACCCATCATATGAGCTAGGTAATGTTCGTGTCGAGCAATGGCTTGGTAAAAGCCTTCGCCATAGGAGAAGCGGCAAAAATGGAACGAGCCTCCCCAGCCATATTCGTACAGGTCGGTTGCGAGGTTGTAGTAGTGTCGAGTAAGGGTGGCATATTCCGCCTTTCGAGCCTAGCCAAGCTGTTAGATGGAAAGTGGTAGAGTCGGAAAAGGGGCCACCAGGGCGTCACTCGCCTCTCGGATTTCTGCCGTTTCACTTCCTGCAGACTTGTTGTCCCAGTGCTTGAAATACTCTTTTGAAGCTGCCTCATGAGCCTCACGGTCTTTGTTTATCATAGAGCGGAAACCTCCTCTTGAGTCTGCAGATTTGCCATGCATGACCTTATTGAAAGATGCATCTCTCTCATGATCTGGAGTTTCGAGCGCAATTGTCGCCATTGTTTGGGTAGAAAGGGTCAGAAAGGTCAAGGGAATCTTGTAACTGATACAGGCATTCTTGTCAGTGGAACATGGGCAAAGGAACAGGGCTGAGGCAAAGAAGCGCACAGGGGAGTGAGTATTTACTTGCCTAAGGAGCCAAGTATTTTATTTTCAATTGCAGGACTAGCGCCGGCAAATCATCCGCCGATCCCGAAGTTTCAGGCCATGAGTGGAGCCACCCGACTATTTCTACACACATTATTCAGCATAATCTCGCGTCCGGTATAGCACTGCATGCAAGTCCACATCGACGACACTAATCTCTGGTTATATACCATATCCAGAATCCACGACGGCTAAGGAGCCTCAGCGTTCCACTCCAAGCGACATTCAAAAACTCCATACCAAAATCCAAGCTACCCTCCCTTCTACGGCTCCCCAATATGCCACCCCAGATAAAGCAAGATCTAAATCGCTCCGGATGGGAGGTAAGTTTCTTTATCTCTTGTCCATACCACGTCCTCAGCACCAAGAAAATATCGCTCCTGATACACTCTCCAAATATCTTCGGTCCACGTCTCTGGATAAGCAACGCTGACTCCGAAACGGCATATAGACTACAGATTTTCCTTCCGTGTGTGAAAGTTGTCTACCGGATAACCCTTATATCCAAATGCTGAAAGAGGACCATGGGGCAGAATGCAAGGTAAGCATTTGAGCATCCTTTTAGGATTGAATGTTAGGATGACAGTATATCCATAGATCTGCACCCGCCCCTTCACCATATTTCGATGGAAAGCTGATCGAACAGCTCGTACGAAGCGTACTAATGTTTGCCTCACTTGTGCCCGCCTAAAGAATTGCTGTCAGTGCTGCATGTTGGATCTGTCATTCGGTCTACCGATTGGGGTGCGAGATGCGGCACTTAGAATGGTGGCTCCGGGCCCGGAGAGCAGCATAAATCGAGAATACTATGCACAAGAAAATGAGAAAGAGATTGAGGAGGGCAGAGGCGGGGTCGAGGAATACGAGAAGACCGATGAGAAGGCTCGAGATCTCCTGAGAAGGCTTGCGAATAGCGAACCATACTACAAGCGCCAACGACGGCTGGATGCTAGTGAAGACACTGAGAGTAAAGAGGGAGGAGATCGGTCGGCAGAAGGCTGTCAGAAAAGGATAGCTGCAGCTCCAGGGCCAATACGGACACACGATGCTAGAGGAGGTCGCGGAGGAGTAAGAGGGGGAAGAGCTGGCGGAAGAGGAGGGAGGACTTTCCCCGGCACAGCTCAATTACCGCCGCAGCCTCAGGACATACTACCACCACGAGACTCAAACATTACCTCACTCTTCGTTACGGGGGTGGAGGACGACCTACCTGAACACTCCCTTCGCACGTTCTTCACACCATTCGGAGTCCTTCGGTCCATTGTGTGCTCACACCGATCGCACTGCGCTTTCATCAATTACGCTACAAGAGATGGAGCTGAAGTGGCCGCAGAACATTGCCAAGGCAAAGCGATTATACAAGGATGCCCACTACGAGTCCGCTGGGGAAAACCAAAAGCTTTAGATCACCTTGACACTGATGAGCGTATGCGACATGCACACGAAGGCAGAGATACCGCTAAGGCACTGAAGGCTGCCAGTGGGTCCTCCGAGACATTAGCTATCGAACAAGGCGCTCCCTCAGGGCAAAGCTTGGATGATCTGGCTTCGATCGTACCTCCACCCGGCCAAACCGAGTTCAACTATCCAAGCTTAGCTGGCAATTGATTCTTTGATACGCATAGTACATAGGAATTCACGGCTCTAATGAGGAGATACCCAATACAGTTTTTATTCTAAACTGGTAGCAAGAATTAATGCTCCTAATCATATACCTGATAGACAGCGCCTGTCGTGTCCCAAAAGACGCGACACCCTGGCATTTGTTGCCTCATTTGATTGAGCTACGGATGGCTATGTTTCGGAAATAGGGTAGAGTCCTCTTAATGCAATGCGTTGCTCATGACCGCTGGTATAAAGCTGAAGCGCCGGGTACAGAACACCACGTATGTCGCCTACGTTGTTAGAAGCCCCCAAAATTGCCAATGTACACCGCATCACCCAGGAAAGTGGCCCTCTACCAAGAGCTTTAGGCAGACTCGAGTCCATGTTTAGTCCTCAAAACATCACAATAATGGGTGTATCTCTACTTTAAAATCAAGTCATATAGTAACCAGCATACATGTCGGATCCTGCGACAACGGCATTCTAGCTTCATAACACTTGAAAATGTGTTGTGTTTTGGGACCTTACCTTGACGCGAACAAGCTTGTTGCTCGAAAAACCAGTGCTATGACAGACTTTGTCCTGAAAACGAGCGATCGAGACACTCTTCACTATGACCTGCTACTGCCCCGGACTATCCAGTCATAATCTTCCGAAGGCAAGCACAGCAAGATTCTTTCGTCGCTTGAATCGCTCCGCAGCCTTCTCAAAGGCTTCCGTTGGGTCCTTCTTCAGCATGTTCCGCCACGCAACATCAAGCGTCTCCACCTCCTCACCCAGCACCTTCGTCAAGCACAGGAGGTTCTTCAACTATCAGCGCAGTCAGCATGGCACTCATTTCACACGACTATTCAAGCATAAGCCACGTACAAATTGATCTATCTCTCTCGTAGATCATCCATGGTAACTGTGCATGCGAAGCCGGAACACAATCCAGTCCTTCTGAAATGCACTCTGCGTTGGGAGCGGCTCGTGCGATGGTGGTGTTGGATAGCCGGGTTTTTGAGAATTTGGTAATGTTGGGGTCACTCTATCGAGCCTAGTCTTGACCTCGCTGGTAACGCCGCCCATGGCTTTGCAGACGATACGGACAACAACTCGTGGCTCCAGTGGAGTGAATTTGTGTGGTGATTGGCGAACTAGCAAGCTGTACAGCTGATGAGCTCCTGGGCTCCGAGGAATAAGGTGGGAAGATGTTCTTACGATCTGTCAGGCGATTTAACGTCCATTTCTGGCGCTGTAGAAGACGTGTTGCTTGAGTCACAAAATGCATTACAAGACCCGGTTGTGAGTTGAGCCTTGCAAACAGAGAGTAAGAGTGACAGGGAAAGGCGAAGAAGTACGGAGGATATGTGCGGCAAAACTGACTCCGGTGAAGTATTGACTTGTGATACATATCGGGAGTGGGGGTCTTGAAATATCAAATAGATCTACGACACGATCTCATTGTGTTGTACAAAAGGTCGGGCCTCGGTCCTGACCAAGATTTTCAGATGATCTCACTGACCCAGGATTAAAGTTGATTTGTTTCAGATCAGTGAGGGAGCGATGCAGTTGCGGGAATGCCAATATTTCTTACAGTGCATGGGAACTTGCCTTGTTGTACCCTCCATCGTTTTTGGAAGGTCACAAAAGTGTGTTCTTCTGTTATGCAGGATTGGAAAAGTCGATCAAGCTTGGTGGTCTCTGTGCCGCTTCCGTACTACTCATAGATATACTGAGGCATTCTAGGATTGCCACATTTGCCTTCCCTCATATGAGTCGATTTATGCCGTCTAGATTCCAATAATCTGGACTTGTTCCACAGTCTGAGGAGCAATGCTCACCACTTGGAACTCAAAAGACCCTATCTCCAATGCTTTACAACGCGTGAGTAAAGTGGGACGAGCATTGAGACACAAAGGGCGATTGCCAGAGAATTGGGCATTGATCTTACGTGAAAGTTCTGGGAATCGCAGGAGAAGATTTTGATGCAAGTGAGTCGTGGTGTAATGAAGCAGAAGCGCGGTGTGGTGTAACGACTGTGAGTCGCACCGAACAAAGCTTTATGGTTCACCAACATTTGGTATAAAAGAATATCTTCGAGCCCTCAAATTTCTGTTTCCTAAACACTTCGTGCTCAAGTCGTCCACCATGTCGGACCTTCCAAGCTCTGCAGCTGCACCTGAAACCTCCTCTGGCCTACCTACCGCGCCAGCAATGAACAATGTTAACGTACCTGTTGAGCCGAGAATAGGCCCAAGCAGCACGGCTGCTACAACAGAAAAGACTCCGAGCTACCTAAGTCGAGTCTCGAATACTCTCTTCTCTCCGCGCAAACCCCAACTTGCGCCAAGTATCCCTAGGCCTCCGCTTGTCCAGCGAAGTACATCCCCAATATCTCTCGATGTCACCGTACAGCTAGCTAATCGTGTCATAGTCGAAGATCATCCAAGAGGCTATCCCCGCTTAGCTGCTTTCCAGGAGAGCAACTGTTTCTGGAAGATATACAGAAGATTCGGTTTCCTTCGTGGCCGACTCCTCTTGGATCGACAAATAGAGCTGGCGCAGCTCGAAGAAATGCTTCATACCATTGACAAAGAGGATTCGGAGAGGAGTCTAACATCCACGATGTCAAGAACAGGTACAGAAGGGCGGACGACCAAGAATGCGCAGCGCTTTAAGGATCTCATGAGTGAGATTGCGGAGAAGCTCAGAGCTTATGGTAGGTGCTTCACTCCACACCCAGATATATCTTCTAAAATCTATAGACGATCTTGTTCTACGAGCGAAACTATTCACATCAATCGGCTCTCCACACCCACAAGATCAGGGAAGTATGTGCAACGAAGTCAATAACCAGATGCCTTTGATTTTCCGCGAGGTCAAATACCTACAACGCACCGACGACTTCATCTCGCTCGGGGATGACCAAGAGATTGGTGGGTGGCTTGACGATGCCATTGGGCAAGTGCTGGATATACTTCCAGAGAATGTATGCCTTTCATGTGCCCTCTTTTAAGCAGTGTTGATCCCATTTAGATACAGAGCTGCTTCAGGACTCCAGAACAGCGAGCTCGGACCGATGCAGTGGAGATCCGTCTTCGCAGCCCAGCGCGAATGCATCTGCTGGTACGCACAGTACTATTCGTGACAACTATGTCGCTATTAATTGGCCCTTCTGCTATTCGAGCCGTCATACCTAACCACCGTGGCTTCGAGATGGTGTTGATTTCTGGGTTTACTGCGATGTTCGCCGCCCTTCTCCACTTGTCGACAAATGGTCAACGTCACGAGATCATGGTTGGCACTGCCATTTACTGTGCAGTGATGGTGGTGCTCCTCTCTTACACTGCTCCTGCTGTGGCTTCGTCAGCATAGCTGTGAAGCAGAATCAGGGACGTCAGATATACGGTCCAATGCAAGCGAACGGACCAAATATTATGCATTGAGAGATTTTCAAGTCAGTATGCATGCGGCAGAAGCGATAGATAGTCTATTTACCAATCATAGCACCTGTAAAGGTCATGTAATACACTGGACATCATTATTCAAATTAATGTGATCAATGGAGCTCTGGATATGGTGCCCCCTCATTTTGAATCAAAGTCAAGGAAGCTGGTTGTTTACCGGAAGCAGAACAAAGTCTTTCATAAGGTAAGAGCAGACTTGGCCAGATGAGGCTAGAGGAGCCTTTCTAGCTGCAGCGAGCGCATCACACCCGCCAGCGCCTTGTTTTCAACGCCTTTTCAGGAACACAGTACAGGTCGAGTGGTTGATGTTGATATTGAAAATGCAGCTTCATTGAGCTTCACTATTCACTCGTTCTGCTGCAATACATCCGATTGGTCCTTGCCGAGCCGTATCACCGCCGACGAACAACCGCACTCAGCGGCTACATCTAGACCCTGATCCATCAGCTCTGCATTGTGAAGTCTCATATCAGCTTCTATGCTTGACTGCGCGTCTCGTGATTAACGCAAGTACCCTGATATAATGATATGGACTGAGCTACGATTAATATGTTAGCAGTGCGACAGTATCAATACACTACGCGGTGCCAATACAGCTAGACCTTCACGTCGAAGCGTCCACCACGGCAATCCTACTACCACCATTTACCCAACACCTTTCGCCATATAATGAATGGCAGTGATATCAAGAAAGCCGCCATCAGCAAAGCCAAACAAGTAGCTACTGCTGCGAATAATGCTGCAAATGGTAACGGAAACAAGAAGAGGAGGAAAGGCGGAGATCTAAAGCCCATTATCACCACTGAAGATCAACAAGCTACCGACTCAAGTCCAAAGAGCTCTACCAACATGAACAGCTTGAGGTCAGTGCCACTCTTGCAATCACTCACGTCCCGGCTATGTTCGGCGATGTTTAGCTAAGCTCTCGCTCGTACTACACAGTGCAACCAGCTCTCCACTGTCCCATAACAAAACCCAGATCAGCCGCTCGTCGTCCTCGTCGTCTTCCCGTGACGATCAAGCAGAAGTTACGGCAGAAGAGGAGGACTCGGAGGATTATTGCAAAGGCGGCTACCATCCCGTGAGCGTAGGCGAGAGCTTCAAGGATGGGAAATATATTGTCACGCGGAAACTCGGATGGGGCCATTTCTCAACCGTCTGGCTGTCTCGGGACGCTGAAACTGGAAGACATGTCGCGCTGAAGGTTGTGCGATCTGCCGCTCACTACACGGAAACTGCGGTCGACGAGATCAAGCTCCTCAATAAGGTTGTGCAAGCTAGCCAAACCCACCCTGGAAAGAAGCACGTCGTCAGTCTACTGGACTCATTTGAGCATAAGGGGCCTAACGGTACGCACGTCTGTATGGTTTTCGAGGTATTGGGCGAAAATCTGCTTGGCTTGATCAAGAGGTGGAACCATCGCGGTATCCCAATGCCTCTCATCAAGCAGATCACAAAACAGGTTCTACTAGGCTTGGACTATATGCACCGAGAATGTGGGATTATACACACAGATCTCAAGCCCGAGAATGTCTTGATCGAGATTGGTGACGTCGAACAAATCGTCAAGACCTTCGTTAAGGACGAGCCTAAGCTGGACGACAAAGAAGACAATCGTAACGGACGCCGAAGGCGGAGGACGCTCATCACAGGCAGTCAACCCCTTCCGAGTCCTCTAAACGCAAGCTTCACCAACCTGGAAAACACGCGCTTCGGAAGCGGCATGGTCTCGGGGTCACACAGTAGCTTGACCCAGATGATGACGGAGAGTCCAGGTAATTCTCCAATTAGCGGTTCAGCTACTCCTAAAGATGGCATTGTAATGAGTGGTGCTGTAGCTTCGACCACGCCTCCTAAATCGATGAGGGAGATGCTCGGTCTTAGGGAACCTGGATCGAATGATAGCACGGACGATGCAAAACATCAGGAGAAGACTGCGTGTGTCAATACCTATCCTCAATTCCATTGACTGCCTAACTAACAAGAAGTGCAGCGAGAACCTCTCCCAAACCATATCTGGTATTTCCCTCAACAAGTCCGCTACTCCGAAAGAAGTAAGCCAAGAAGACCTAGCTACGGCTATGGACACAATATCAGTGAAAATTGCCGATCTTGGGAATGCCTGCTGGGTTGGCCACCACTTTACGAACGATATCCAGACTCGACAATACCGCTCTCCAGAAGTTATCCTAGGCTCCAAATGGGGCGCTAGTACCGACGTCTGGAGTATGGCTGCCATGGTATGCACACCCGACTTGCGAAGAGTCTCATGTAAGCGCTTTACTGACTCTTCCTTCTCCGCAGGTTTTTGAATTAATCACAGGCGACTACCTCTTCGATCCCCAATCCGGCACCAAATATGGCAAAGACGACGACCACATCGCTCAAATCATCGAACTCCTCGGCCCCTTCCCTCGCTCTCTCTCCCAAAACGGCAAATGGTCCCAAGAGATCTTCTCTCGAAAGGGCGAACTCCGCAATATCCATCGCTTAAGGCATTGGGCGCTACCGGACGTTTTGAAGGAGAAATATCATTTCAATAAGACAGAAGCAGAATCCATTGCCAACTTCTTGATCCCAATGTTAGCGCTGGAACCTAAAGACAGAGCGAACGCTGGGGGCATGAGCAACAGCCCATTCTTGACAGACACCAAGGGCATGGAAAATGGCGCCCTTAGTATCCCCGTTGGCACCAAGGGTGACGGCATCGAAGGCTGGGCTACAGAGGTCAAGAAGCGATAGTCAGACTCGCCATGACGACCTAGACATCATTCACCGCATTGAACGTTTCGCTTTCTTCATGAAGGAAATTAGCTCTGGGTGGTGCATCTTTTTGTCGTACTAGATGGCTCGAATGTGTTACGAACAATTGCATGCTGCATAGGATGGATGGATTGGCCTCTTTCGTTGTACCTATCTACCTTACTGGATATCTACAATGATGAAATGGAAATGCGAGGCGAGTGGATTGTTGATTGAATGGGCTTTCGTAGAGCGTGTGGCCCGGACGCAAAGGACATTGTGCATAGGTAGTTTAGCGCGGAGGTATATGGAAATGTGATGACTTAACGTATGTGCTCATATTCATTCGTAAGACGACGTAGGATTTTACCAAGATGCCATGTTTGAGCGGAGTGGCGGTTCTGTCCTTTAGACCTGGACAAACTTCTTTCTAGACCACATGTTCATCCACCTCACACTTTTCCACAACAAACGCACCAATTCTGCATTTTGGACCTCACTCAGCATGCCCCCCGTAAATCTCCACGCTCGAAGTATTGATCCCTGACTGAGATAACCTACCACAGCCATGGGCTACCAATCCCGCTCCCAAGGTATGTCGCCAACCAGTTGAAAAGAATAGTCTCACATCTGCGCATTCCCTGCGTTAATGATCCTCTTTAATATCGCGTTATTTGGCCCATGAAAGATCCATGAAGAATATTTGAACACAATTCCACTCCTCTCTCTGCCCTAATTTTCCGCGTGCTCTCACATGATTTGTACCATCTAGCAATCAGCTACAAGAGAAAACTGGCTACGTATCCTACTGATGGCTTTACTATGTCTAGACGGAGTCTGCTCGCGAAGCCCGGAAATCCTTCTACTGCGAGCTATGCCAGAAGGGCTACAGCCGGGTCAATGAGTTCGAAGCGCATGAGGGGAGTTACGACCATCAGCACAAGAAGGTGAGCCAGTCTGGATCTACATTCCCAGCTCGAGGAGTCACGCTTGTTTTCCGCCTCTCAACTCTCAACCAGAGTATTTCTGCACCCGATAAGCAAAACGGAAAATGGATCAAGCAAAGCTCCGCTCCATGCATGCAATGTGGATTCTCGGCATGAGTTTTGTATTGCAACCTATCATACATCCACATCCACATCCCTATCCCTATCCATAACCAAAGCCCTCCACCCCCCTCCTCTCCTCCCCAGCTCCCGCTCCTACATACCCACTGACTTCCCTAGCGCCTCAAAGAAATGAAACAAATGTCGCGCGACCCCCTCGCCGCCGCCAAAGCCCGCAAAGCCGAAAAGCGCGCCGACGAAAAAAGCGGCGGTATCACCATAAAACCCGTAACCCTCCCCTCCAACTCCAATCAACCATCGACGGGGTTTAAGAAGGGGGGGTTTAGGAATGCTTTTGCTGTTGCTGAGGGTGAGGATGGCGAGGGGGGTGTGAAAGGCCCTGGGTACGGGGATGCTTGGCATGGGCATGCAAGGGAGGAGGGAGGGAAAGTGGTGAAGAGGGAGGTGAAGGTCGAGGGATGGAAAGGCGCAGAGGTAGAGGTGGAGAGTGAGAGTGACGAGGAGTGGGGTGATTATGATCCTAGACAACCAACCGGATGTGGAGAAGGCTGCGTGGGGAAGTAAAATTGAATTGAATCAGGTAGAATTGGTGCAAGGAAGGGTGTTGGGAGTGATTGGACTCGATTGATACATGGAAGGATTTTCAGCCACCTTCCATCTCAATCTGTCTACTACTCCACGTGTTTCGTAAATCTAGCTAGTAGTCATAAACTCCTCATCTTACTAGGCAAGACAAGTGTCACATACGACATAGGTCGAAGTGTGCTGGAGACGAACACGCCTATTTTCACTTGCTTCACTGCGTTAAAAGAATCATTGCTGATCGCTTTGGTAGGAGATGAAAACCCCGGTTGTTTGCTGCCTGTGCTATATGCGTTGTACACAACAAATTGGACAGAAAAACACGTGAGTTTTGCTCGTTGTGGAAGATCATGTGCGCCATTTAGAAGCTTCATGTACTCATACATCCTAGATCGAAACACAGAAGGAGGTTATCTACCATCACATTATCCTTATCACCCCATCATACATCCGTTTCTCGGACACGTTGATTTCCCAGAACAGTACCACTCCATTCCAAAAAACTCACACATCTATTCCCTCTCACTATCACCAATAACGCCATTCGTCGTCTTCTCGTTAAACTTTTCTCCCTCAGTCGCCCCATCCACACTCCCCTTGCTCTGCGCCGTCGGATCCTCCGCTTTCTTTCCCTTCAGATTTTCGCCCGCCCGGCCACTCCCACTTCCCTCGACTCAATGCTCCATAGCCCTCAAGCTGACTGTTTGCACCTTCCCGCCCGCATTGCGTAGGATACTATCTAGAAACGTCACGCCGCCGTCAAAGCCATTTGTATCGTGCTAAGCGGTCTTTAACCCACCTGCAAGTTTTCGAGTCAGCTTGTGCATAGCAATTGAGTAATAGGCAATGCGTGTTTTGGCAGCTGGTGTGAGGAAAGTGTATTTACTGCTTAATATCCTCCTCAGTAGTCTTCTTCTCGTCTGGAACTCCATAGGACGCCGCCGCATGCTCAGGCGATGGCTTTGGCTTCAAGTGGACGTAGTCGCGGGGCACCTTACCTGCGCTTTCGGGGACGGGGATGCCAACGACGGCGCAGTTGATGACGGAGGGGTGGGTGAGGAGGATGGCTTCGAGTTCGGCGGGGGCAACTTGCCAGCCGCGGACTTTTATGAGGTCCTGGGTTTCTCCGTCAGTAACGGTCGGTTGATGGAAGACCTGGGAATTGCCCCCTGTTCTCCTGAGGGAGTTTTATGTGATTTTTCGCCCTTATGCCCTGTAAGAATGGCTATTGAAGAAAGGGCTTGCCTTTGCGCGATCGATAATATATACTTTCCCTTTGTTAACATAAGCAATATCTCCCGTCCTCAACCAGCCATCCTCATCGATAGCCGCCGCAGTAGCAGTCGAGTTATCAAGGTAGCCGTTCATCATACACGGGCCTTTGATGTACATCTCGCCATGCACATCATCTTGATTGATTGTATTACCATCCAGATCCTTCAGCCTATTGACACCCGTAAGCATCGCACAAACATCTTCAATCGAAAGATTAGGGAACCCTACTTCATACTCATCCCCGGCAAAATCCTCCCAAAACTCCCCGTATCATCTGCCTCTGGTCAGAAAAACACAATACACCGCCCCGTCTCTGTCATGCCCAAAACCTGCGTTACCTTTGCCTCTGGCGCCAACAGCGCCTAAAAATCCGCCTGGGTGGAACTCCACGGTGGTGAGCCCCACACCAAATGTACCGTAGTGACTGCAGGTTTTCCCTCTTTGTGAGTGGGGACATTAGGAGTGCGATTATCATTGCGGGGACCATGGGGGTTTCGGTGATGCCGTATTCTTTGATGGAGTCGAGGTAGAGGGCGAGTTCGAAGCGTCGCATTAGGTATACTGATTGCTGTTCTCGGATTGCGCAGCCTGTGATCATGGGGAGGGCAAAGTTGTGGAAGGCTGGCAGACAGACCAGACGTTTGACCTGTGAATTTTGTTCAAGTTCAGCTCCAAAGGTCGAGTTGTAATGGGGTCGCCTACATCGTATGGCTTGCTGTGGCTTTTGATTGCATAGATCTGGTTCACAGAATAATGATGAGAGAGCATTGCAGCCTTGGGTAAGCCAGTAGTGCCGCTCGTGAAAGCCAGGGTTGCAATCGTGCTCCCCATTGATTTCGCTGGATTTTTGAATTTGACCCAGTCTTCTTCGCCGTGCTGGAGCAGAGTTTCCCAGGATCGAAAGGGGAATAGGTGATACGCTTCTTTGTCATAGGCATCGAAAACGAAGATCTTTTCGTAGGGAATGTTGCATGCTTTGGCAGTAGCTTGGACGGTGGATAGCATGTGCGGCTCGCTGATGATGTATGTGGTGTGCGACGTGTGGATATGGTGGTTCAGTTCGAGAGAGGTGTATGCAGGGTTTGAGCCAGTGAAACGAGCGCCGATGCCGATAATGGCCATATATATCTTAGGATAATATACCTGAATCTCCTCTTAGTATGCAGTTCCACTCTATTCAAACCCAAGAATCCAATCATTCTGTGCCTACATCATTGAAAGAGTGAATGCAGACGCAATCACCAGGCTTCAATCCCTCAGCTTTGAAACAAGCGATGAGTTGCCTAGTGATTTTACGACATGACTTGGGAGTCACAAAAGGAGACGAATCACTGGCGTCTATGAGAACCTGAACAGCGTTGAGCGATAAATCCTAGGCGAAGTATGGCAGTAGCAAGCTTACTGGTTTATTTTGATCTCCACCTTTATTTTCAAAAACAAAGGAAAGTAAGTCTATATCTGGAGCTCGATTTCTTCATGACCATGATTGCAGGCAATGTTCTATACGAAAGAGGAACGCACGAAATACAGATGCAGCAACTGTATAAGCATGCAAGAATGAGTTGAAGTTGAGATGGAAACGAAACAAATTAGAAAAGAGCGGCATTATACGAGACCCCTTTTCCCCTGGGATAAGCGCCGTTGAGTGCCAATCTCGACTATCATATTGAAGATTATGTAGGTCGTGGTGGCATGAAGTAGCTTAAGGGCGTAAGGGAGGGGCTTCCGCGAGGCAGGCACGGAGAAGGCAAAGCGCCCGTGCAGTGAGCTGATGCAGATGAGGCAAACCATAGATCGAGATCTCCGTTCCATGTGTCAAACAAGGAGAGCAAGGAACTCCCACTAGAGTGCCAGCATATTTTATACAGTAGTAGCCGCGAGCGTCGCATCGAGATGTTGCCCGCTCCTGCAGGTGTAGGCTTTGTCCCCCTCACTGCCTTGAAGCGTCAATCACCCCGGATTCGCCGACGTTACAGGACGCTTTCCACGTGGCAGACGGGCGCTTTCAAAGTCTTCGTGTTTGACTCTCCAAGCGCTGATCGGTCTATTCGCTACTTTATGATGAGAGGTTTTCTGGAATCCCCATTCCATACCTCCGGTGCAGCCCGATGCGAGCGAACGAACCTTCGGAAGCAACGAAGTTTTGTGTGGAGGATATTAGAGTTGGAACGGCCCCTGCGGCCCGTTGCGCTGATCTCAGCCACTAATGTACGATATCAAGAGCTGGTGCCGCGTGGTGTTTGACTTGACTGGCAAAGGGTTGGATGATGGTTGGCGGGTGCCAGGTGTCAAGGTGGGTGGGGAAAAGTGGATGAGTGGACCGAGAGGATGATGGTAGCTCGGGGCGGGATGTGGAAGCGAAAGGGTTAGGATGCGAAGGAGGGGTGGATGGGGGAATGATTCGATATGTAGCCGAGCGACGGAGGGGGTGGCTTTTTGTTGCGATAAGGATTCGACGACCACCTATGGATTTGAGCCGGCTGTGCTTCGGCAATCAACCATCAACTACGCTTATATGGCAACTTCCGTTGAGGTAGTGATGGAGACTACTTCAGCCCTTGGGATTACTGTACACTACTAATCAAGAGTCTACCCAGGCAGCGTGGAATGACATATATATTTGGTAGTGTATTCGGCCCAGCCGGTATTCTATAACAGGATTGGGACAACCCAGAGTCGCATGCGTGGCCGAATTAGGACACCCTGCAGGCTCACCGAAGGATTCTCTTCGCATCACTTGATCTCCGATTTAGTGGTGACTGCAGCATCTGCGCCTCTCCACGCACCATACGGATCCTACCGCCGGGCATCACGAGTCAAGAAGATCAAGATCGAAGGATTGTGGTGAAATGGCTTGAATCGGCGGTCAAGGAATCGAGTCAAGGCTGGGAAGGAAGATGCAGTGGATGAATTGTCATGTGATCATTGTATCATTTCGTGTACTTCTTATCTATTTAGATGGCTTGCGTAGCTCTGTGCTTTTTGGGTATAGCCAGTAGAAGCCAAGTTGGAAATGGGAATGCTGATGCGACGTTGGTGCGATGCTTTTAACGAGAGACATTCACATCGTATGAATCGTAAAGTCGTCCTCCCTTGTAGCAATGCCCGGGAAGGCTGGTATCTAATGTCCCCTGTCCCATTCGGAGAACTCCTCATGTAACGTAAACCCCAAAGCAAAATGTAGTAATTTATATCAAATGTAGCCCCCAAGCAAATCTTGGCAAACCGGACGGTCCCTGACTTATTACAAGAGTGCTTTATGAATCCCAGATCGGGCCGTATGCTGGGATGCCTCTGCTCTCCATGCCGTAGACCACCTTGCGCGTCAGGTTAGGGTTCGAGATGATGAAGACGGCCTCAGCTTTCGATTCCAGGTACAGATGATACGCCAAGGCTACCATGTCCGGGCGTCCAGAAGCCCGCGTGTTGATGATCATGGCGTCAGGATCAGCTTTCGTAACTTGCTGCAAGATGTCTTCTCCATAAGTTTGAAGCGGATTGGGTGTGGACCACAGAATCCGGCAAGGCAGAGGGTACGAGACAAGCATCGATAGACAAGGACCAATCCCTGAGCCAGTCGTGACCACGACGACCCTTTTGAAAACCATAGCCATTCGAAGCACTCCGGTGATGGGTATACCACGAATCCAGTACGAGTGCGCTGGTTGCATGATCTGCTTCTTTGTCCAGTCTCCGTTATCGGAGACGATCAATGAAAATGATGAGCCGTCTTTTTCTGGAATACTCGCGAATGCGTGCCATTCTTTCATTGGGTTGTGCGTGATCCGGATTCCGAGAATGGGGCCGATCTTCATATGTTTGAAATGGATTCGAACCGCATGCGGAGATAGAACCTCCGGGAAGGCTTCAACCTTGCGGAGGCGTAGCCACGGGAGTATGATAAAGAAGGTGATGACCAGTAGGAACCAGAATGCTGAAGCTTGAATCACGAGCAGCCCGAGAGAGTCCGACCCAGGTATGTTTGACTGTGCGTGCAAGACAAGGAGGATCTCAACCCAGAACAAAGCGACCGCTATCCATCCCGCGAAGCGATGAACTGCCTCGAAAGTATTGTGTGAGAAGATCCGGAACTTCGGTATCGCAAAGATGCAAATTGAGAGGAGTAACGCCAGTAGGATGTAGGTGATAGCGATGACTGCAGGCTCGTTGAAGTCTCCGTCCGCGTACTGTTTGTTGACAAGAGCCGTATAAAGAATGAACCACACTGTAGCGGAGATTGCGCAGCCGCTGTGAACGCCACCAAAGTGGTACAGCTTCGCAACCATACGACGTATGCGAAATGGCACCCAATGAGGCGTGGCACAGAATATGGCATAAAGACCATTGATCACATACTCTTGCCTAATGAGGATTGCACCAAGGATATTTGCTGCCGCCGCGGTGGCTACATTCCCTAGCGGCGGGCCGAATGGGCGAGAATTTTTGTACAGGACCAACTCGATGACGAAGGCGATCATGTTTCCAATGAAGACGACCGAGAACAGTCGCTGGTAAACCGTGTAGAAATTGTGTCGCATCCCTCTCCAAAATTTGCGTTCGCGTTTGTACGGCAGCCTAGGCATTTCATTTGGAGGCATGGATATTCTCCAATTGGAATTGTAGGAAGCATTTGGGGTTTGGCCCCTTCGTACGATAGGCGCAACATCTGATTTCTCGTAATCCTGTGCTCCAAGCTCTTGCTGTATCAATATCGGCGCAACAATGCTTTTCTCCAGATCTGCTTTCTCCAGGCCTCCTTTCTCTAGATCTTCGTATGAGCTGTTGGAATTCGTGGATTTGAAGGGCAGCGACTGTTCGGTTGGATAGCCTAGAAATTGGGCTTTCCCGAGAGTGAGCTCCTCTGGCCGGAACGATTCTGTTGCCGTATGGATGGAATTGAGGGATGGCTTCGAGCCAAGAGCTGTGGACTCGTGGCGTGCCTCGGCCTCATGGAAGTCCAGCGACTCTGACTGGCCATCTTGTGCCCTGGGCTCTGCTTCTGCCATGTTTGCTATGAACTTTGCTTAGGAGCTGAAAGGCTATCTGTCGATATTTGTTAACCTCGATGTCCCGTGCATGGCTTTCGTCCCATGGACTGGTAGGCAAGTATGGACTGGCCAGGCGTACCAGTTGATTCGCAAGCAAGGAATGTGGCTGTGAGCCGCATGCGTATTCTTAGGTGGGAGTAAGGGCTCCTAGGGAAATAAAGGCATTCTAAGGAGACGCAAAGTTTTGTAGCTGTAAAGGAAGGTCGTTGTTAGGACAAAGGCAAAGCAAGGCAAAGACGGTGAGCAAGCAGAAAGTAGCGGTACAACTGATAGTAGGGGAAAACGAGCGTGCTTAATGGAACAATGGCCGAAGACGCGGATCTAGAGGCTGGAGAGGATTAGATTGGCTGATAGTTTTGAGGTCGCTAGTGCAACGCACTACGTAATTTAGCCTCGGTGAAGTGCGGGCGGGAAAGCCTCAAAAAGATCAGGTCGCGAACCGAGCAAGATGTCAAATCGCGTGGGTCTTTGCGTGAAATTTTGATTAAGAGAAGAAAAAAAGAAAATGGCATGATAACGAAGATAAAATGCTTCGCCAGACGACAGACCTCGCATACGAAGATGCGAAATACGATTGGGCACAGCTGACACAGTCGTAAGCACACACCCCGAGCCGTGTGCTGCGCGATATCAGTTGCTCTCCGCGTCGGGCTGCCAGTCAACCCCCTGCTGGTGCTGGTGTCGTGATCTTGTTCAGCATGTGCCCAGGCCAAGTTCAGGTGTAGCCTGCAAGCGATCCACAGGACTTTTGGCGTCATCTGTCTCTGGTAGTGGTTGTGGGAACCTGTTTGCACTTGTCGACCTTAGCGCTCAACCGAAGTCACCCTGGGCTGGGGTCTTGCGAAGCTTGCCTGGAATAGCAAGATGACTCGCCTGGAGATAAGAGTTCTAGATCATCCAAACCTCGCTGGCCAGCATGAAAGAAATGGATTGCATGAGACAAGCAGATGAAGTGCATGAGACAAGCAGATGAAGTGTCTCTGAACACCAAACGATGCAAAGTACAGACTGAGTCCCTCTGATGTACCTCTGCGAACTGCGGCTTCTACCCGGTTGGGAGAGGGGTAAAGATCGTTTGTAGGCCACTCAGATCTGCGACATGAGATCTGAATCAACCAACTTCGGTTGTTGGTACTTGGTAGCCAAACGCGACGGTTGCTCGCAGCGGGCTCCAGCGGTGGGGTCATTGCATCTTTCGCTTCGTTCTTCCAAATCGTCTCGCGCAATGCTGCATGTCTTTGGGTTGCCCACCAACGTCCGACGTGCGCAACCAAGAATCTCATGCTGGCTCAACGGCGCTGCTTAAGCGCGCACGTTCAACCATAGCTGTGGAAACGCCATGACCATGAGCAGAGATCAACCTCCGAAACATTTTGGAATTTTTCCGTGAAGTGGACCTAGTCTGTTTGACCACCAGAATTACTTGTCCCTGTCCGGTCTTCTGCGCCTGGGGTGACGGGCTTTCCTACTAGCAGATGCAATGCGATCTCTGTATTGTAAAGCCAAGTCATCGTGCGTAAAGCAGTCAAAGAGCCGGTTTTGCATTGATAGCCGTTGTTGAACAGCATCGTTGCGGAGATGTGCAGCTTTTCCATCTTCTCCAGTTCTTTCTGGCCGAATAGGTCCGAAATTGCTCGCACAACCCCGGGGATACTCTCTTCTCGGACGCCTGCAGCTTGGAGCACGTGAGGATCTTGCCAGAATGCATATGTTTTGTCATACTCATTGGACCATAAAATCAGGCCAGGGCCAATGCATGTTGTTGTGCGCCTTGGAGATCCACCAGGGGTGGGCTCGTTCAGAGATTGATTCGTTCACAGCGGTCCGATCACGGCATGTAACGCCGTTGCGAAGCAAGTCGTTGCCGCTGTATGTACGGAGATTCCAGAATAAACATTCGGCAGGCTTCGGCATCGGAACAAATGCCGAGGAACAGTGACTGGCTCCGCTCATCGTTGGTGATGGCAGACAGGATTCTGTATGTCTCTATCCTTAGGTCAGTAGCATGTTGGAATCAGTGAGGATGAATGACAAATAATTGAAGGATCATAGAGTGACCGCGCCTTGATTAAGCTGCCTTCGTCCGCATTTTCCGATTTTCACGATAATACAGACTTGTATCGTCTCCCTGGAGCACGAACGTGATCTCGGTATCCCTTCGAGCCGGCGGCCTGCTTGTGAGGTCTCTGTGCTTGTTGAGTTTTGAGGCTCTTGCGACTTGGCGTGACCACTTCTGAACATGGGGTGACCAATCGAGCGTCGACTACCGAGTGCGTATGAGGAAGCACAGAAGGGTTATGGAAATCTGCTCCGAGACGGGTTGCTGGTATCGCCATCCTCGCACGTGACCATTCAGTAACACCGAAAGCAAACTTCAAGAGTGAGCTCTGGGTATTACCTTTTGTCGCTACGAGTAGCAAAGATATCGTAGTGTTACAACCGTAGCTCGTCAAGTGGACTCTTTGTTCCGGGACCTCGGCCATGCTCCGAACCATGGTTACGCTGACCAAGGAGTGCAGATTACAAATTCAAAAACAAAGTCAAAGACAAACCCAAATCTCGGTGATGGTGTGGGAAATCTTAAACACTTGTAGAGAAGTAGCAGTAGACAGATGCTGCATTGACAGCGTGACAGCGAAAAGGAACGTCGATACCCGTCAGTAGAGGAACACGACAACTTATAAGGTGCTTCCGGCCCTCCAGAGAGCGAATTCTTCACACATTTGCTTGCTTCTATGCGCAAAGCAAACCACTATAACAGCACATATTATCGTCCCGCAGGGCTTCGTTGCCGAGAAGCAACGCCAAGCATGGAGAACAATTCGAGCGGCTGGCTGTCCCCATTCGTGTCATGATCGTTCGGAGAATTTGTTCTCTCTGTGGTGCAAGCTCGAAGCGCCTCAATCGAAGGATAAGGGAAATGCCATAATATCAAGGACGATGAAACATTCCAGGAATTTTCAAGTTCTTCAAGAGATGCAAATGCGTGAGAAAAGGAGAACGTGTTGGTCGCGTGCTCATTATTGAATTTGGACGCGCTAGGAATATTCCAGGCACCCAGAGGGTTTGTTTGCCGTTCTCTCAAGCCCCAAAGTGGGGTGTTTGTTCCAGGGGCGTTTCGCCGAATCTCGCCAGGCCATACAGAATCAGCCATCCACTTTATGCTCAGTTGATAAATTATTTGCCAAGCACCCCAAGGAGTTTGCCAAGTCCGTCTACAAATCACAATCTCACCTCTCTCTCCTTAATCACAAAGTACAACTCTCTCCCAATCGACAGCGGTGGCAGTGGTGGTGCTTGTGCATTGCTTTTTCTTCTATACGAGTACATACATTCGAAACATTCCACACCCTGCGGGCTTATGTACCGCTTTTTAAATCTGTACATTGAATTGATGGCTTTGGTCTTATCAAGGAGTCCCAAGACATGCCTCCACCGCAAGCACCAAAGAGGGACGTCGTCTGGGCAGATGTATGCAATCCTTTGCTCGAGTATCTGGCATTATGCTGACCTCTTCTTACAGGGTCTGCGAGGCCTTGCCTCCGTCCTCGTCGTCACAGCACACATATGTCGGTCACTAGTACCACACCTCCTCTCCCCTGCCATGTCCGACAAACTACCTCCTACACTCTTTCAATTACCATTCATTCGATGTCTGGTCATGGGCCGAGCCAGTGTCGCTGCATTCGCCCTCCTTGCCGGCTACGTCAATTCATTGAAACCAATAAAGCTTTCTCGCGCGGGAAATGCGGACGCGGCCTTATCGAGCGTTGCAAAGAGCTCTTTCCGAAGGACGGGACGGTTTATGATACCTGCAATAATAGCAACGTTTTGCAGCTGGCTGGTCTGCCAGTTTGGGGGGTATAATATCGCGTATGCTGCAGATTCGGGGTGGATAAGAGACACGAGCCCGGCTCCCAGCGATTCCTTCGCTTTGGCCTTCTACGACCTGTTTAAGAGCTTGGGGACTACTTGGCTGGATGGATTCAATGCTTATGACCGCATTCAATGGACCCTTACGTACCTCCTGAAGGGGTCAATGATGACGTACCTGACGCTATTTGCTACGGTCTACGTCAAGCCAAAATGGAGGATGTTCATAGTTGCGGGGCTATACTATTTCAAATGGAAAGTTGGAGATGGTACGCACATGAGAACTCCTTGAAACCCAATTTACGACTAATGGAGATACAGCGCTCGTGGGGTTCAATGTGTTCTGCGGGATGTTCCTCGCTGAACTCACCCTAGACTCAGATATTCAAAACTATGCCGCAGAGCACAAGTTCGCTCGATCCATTGGGTCCTCGAGCTTGATCATAATAGGCTTGTTCTTCATGTCATACCCTGAAGAGAATCCGTCATGGGCCCGCTGGTCGCAAAACCTCCTCCTCCTCGGCGACTACATCTTCCCCACGGGCGTCGAATACGCACGGTATTACCCGGGCCTCGGCGTCAATCTGTTGACTTTGGGAGTCATGTTCAACAACACCGCAAAGAAGATACTCTCCCACCACTTCTTCTGCTGGATGGGAAAGCTGAGCTTTCCCATTTATCTTTTACACGCACCTTTAATACGGACTGTCTTGACGTGGGCCTTATTCGGCGCCTCGACGCGGCCACACCAAGGCAAAGATGAGGAGGGTAATCAGCTTCCTCCGGGATGGCTACCAATAGCGAATCGATGGGTGTGTGTGATAGCACTTCCGCTATTTTATGTCTTTTTGTACAGAGTTGCGAACCTGTGGGCTACCCATGTCGACCCATTCTGCGGGCGAGTGACTAATTGGTTTGAAGAGCTCGTCTTCAGGGACGATGCAAAAGCGTCGTCGGAAAAGCCTTTGTTACTTTCATGAGGAGACGGGCTCCACTTTATATAGGATGATTGGATCGCGTTTCGCATGTGCATGGGCGTTGGGGAGCATATAAAATATGTACAGAGGTCTGGTGGATAGTATTCGTTTCTGGCGCGAGCCGTTGTATAGTAAGAAACCTTCGCCGACTGTTGAGGCACAATCGAATAAGACAAATATTACTTTCATTCTCGCCGTTCTTAAAAGAAGCAGGACATTTTGAGAGAGCATACCCACTGTTGACAAGAGATCAAAGAAAGCTAGATCCATGTTCATCGACCGCGTAATTGCCAGAGACGATATCCAAGAGCCTTGTCTTTGAGGCCAGAATTCTATTTTCCGCATGAGGCATCATCTATTGCTACTGCTTGTGGTTGATGTTTACGCAGTCGTCGCTCTGAGCCCATAGTAATGTGTCACTGCATATGCTCAGCCTCGCGACGACTAGCGCGGTTGCTGCCGCCTGACATGTCTTCCACGATCGCCGCTCCCGCCAACACCAACCAATTTCCAATGGACAATACCCTTCTCCCCTTAGTATCCACCATCATGGTTCCAGATAGCCAGAGCGATTTCTCAATGGACGAGGATTCGTCAGAATCTGGATCTGACTCAGACACCGAGTCCCAGGAAGCTGTAGACGAGAATCCCATGAACACCATGACAGGAATGGATGCTGAGCCACAAGTATCAACGCCTGTCCCACCTCCTCCAGTGGGGTTCGACACAGCTCCAGACTTCGAGATGGAATACGACGACCCGATGGAAGAGTCCGAGTCAGACTCAGGCTCAGTTGAGGAATATTCTCAGCCACAATCCCGACTACTCACGCTCCCAACCGAAATCTTTCAGACTATCACTTGGCACATGGATGCAGGGACATTTTTTACATCATTACTGACATGCAGGCAATTCTTCATCGCCGCCCGCTCGACACCGCTGTTGCTCCGCCATATCCACAATCTCCCGGGACTTCGACTAGGACTTGACGAGCTCTGCACCGAAGATCTATTAGATCAATTCTCGATACGAGCTGTGGAGAGTGGGTGCGGGGTTGGGGTGCTTGCTGATGTTACGAAGTATGCTCCTACGTCGAAGATACCTATGAGCAATGCGGTTTTCTCACCTTGTAGGTGGCTTTTCTTTACTTTACCCCATCTGTGTCCCGCTTGTCGCACCTCTCTACGCTTTTCTGCTCCGCATTTCTCTACCTTATATAGGGCTCTTCCTCCATAGTAGTCCATTACAGGAATACTTCCACTTCTCAACCCAATCAACGGCCAATGCTAACCCCGATCTAGCTAATCCATCGAAGTCTGGCAGTGTAGTCCAACTTGCTACAGTCCATGACGGTGGCATTATTCAAATCTACGACCTCTACAGCAATCAAGTGAGACACAAGACCGAATTACACATACGTCCCGAGGATGGCAAATCGCATAGAATGGAGATCCTAAAGATGGCTTTCGCACCTGACAGCCGTGATTTAGGTGTCTTATATCAGTACCGGAAGTATCAGAGACATCGTCTCGTATACCAGGATTCTGCTGATAAGCTTGACTCCAAAGACGTGGTCTTCAAGATTGTCACTTTCCACCGCTGCTTTGCCAAGACGAAGAAATATTTCTACGATTCGAATCAGCAAGAAACGAGAGATATTCGCAACTCTGATCAAGAAGCACCCGTGGGATTCGCGCTGGGATCCAATGGGAAAGCGGCAATATCTTGGAGAAATCCAAGCAGACACAACACAACCAGTATATGGCTTATTGATCGGGATTCTAAGTTGATGGAGGCATGCACTTACGGTCAGTACTCTCTTATGATGTGTCCGGACATTGTCGAAGCTTTGTCTTCAGCAGAGTGTACTACCTATTTATCATCTTATCTACCCCTTTTCCAAAATTACAATGAAGATCATTCTCTATGTCAAATTTGAAAATGTCTTCTCACACCGGGCCCCTAGATCGAAACCCAGCAATTCACAAAAATAAAGAAGAAGATTTTCCATCTTCCAGCCACAGGAGCCTGGCATTCCACATCCAATTCTTAGATGACGATCGCAAAGCCAACTTTTACGAGCCGGGCGTCCCAATCCACAAGTCGTACATCCACACCTCCTATCCATGGAACACTGGAAACAATAGTCCTACGATAAACAACAAAGCCTGGGTTGATATCGAGAATACGGATGGTCGTCAGGACAGGTTCGCTATCGGGATGCCATTCCATGCCAAACACTTTCAGGACTTGACTGTGGATTGGCACGATGCGCCTGTTTGCCAGACTTCTTATCTATCGCTTGCTATGAGCGAAGATACTCATCCAAGGGGTGGGGGAGATCATCCGAATGTCTTCATTATGCAAACGGAGGAGCCTGCCATAATCCATGACTGCGATCATAACGTGGACCTAGACGCTGGCCGAAGTCAGCGAGTATGGAAAGCGTTGGCATTGCTAGCTGGGTGGCGACAGGTACGTTTGGACTTGCATCACCAACACAAAGGATACAAATTAAGTCTAAACAACAGGGTACTAGTTCATTGGGCACGATCGTAGCGATCTCGCCCAGAGGCACCCGTATAGCAGCGGCTACCTGGTCGCGTGTTTCACTATGGTCCCTCGACCCCAGTTTACTCCTTCAAGGCGAACTCCAGCACTACTTTCCCGTGCGCGATTACAACACCAGAAAAGGGTTTGGTCGGCTGAGGCCGACTCCCCTGTCATCAGAAGGAGTCGTTCACAGCATGGCCTGGTCCAGCGAGACTCTGCTGTATGCCACGACGGACCAGGGGCTCGTGAAGTGGGATATTGGACATATGAGTCAGGGTGAGAGAGAGGATTTGACGCTTGCACATGATGCATGGTAAGTTACTTTCTTGGAGTCAATCAATCCCCATCTGTACCAAAATTGAAATTGTTAAACATGTTGGGGAGCAGTAGGCTTCCAAGACAAGCACCACCACCTTCTTCTGCACCGAAAAGATAGTGTTGACTTGATTGTACCTAGGCCGCACACTGCATTAGTCTCTCCACCTATACCGAGGTGAGAATGGCATCGATCACTCTGCTATGAGGTAGGAAAGAATGCTAAAGGCGTTCAAATCCGGGCAGTCAATGACCGAGAGCACGCACCTCAGGAGAGGGAGACGCAAGGGCAACGGTATGGCTATGGACAATATGAATAAAGAAAGACAACAGATATGATAATGCCACCTGTCATCTACAGTATTGAAGCATTCAAGCGATTGAGTCGCATCTTCACGAAATTCAGTTTGTTGGGTATTCAGTCATAGGTAGATACTCGTAGCCGGTGAAGGATGACAGTGGCACGAGTGGGCTGCTGCATCTTGCATTATTCCCCACATCAGCTGATGCAATAGTGCAGCATCCGCAGCTGACAGGTGCCCTAATGTTTCGATTGTCACGATTATGCCCTGCGGGTGTCCGCAATGACGCGTTAAGTTGTTTGAGGCAGTGCTGATCAATTGAGGGTTTTCCCCAGGCACCGACCCCTAAGTACGTCATTCTCAGCAGTAACTCAACAGTGCTTTTCATCCGCAAACCTTTCGTCACACAAGTGAAGAGCGTTACCAGCTGAAGTTCTCCCGGTTTGTTGAAAGTGTGGCACATGACAGGAGGTCTAAAGAGAGCTGAATAGGAAAGTCTGCTTCCAATTTTAGAGGTTCGTTGGTTCAGGATACTCGTAAAGGCTACTTAAAACCTTAGATTGGACGTCATACTTTAGGACTAGAACTAGGGGTTTGTTTACGCGGGGGGCGCAAGGGTCCAGCAAAGGGACAACGCCACAACGCCAGAATCGCCCATTGCTCACTCGTACCTTAGGGATCGCGAATTCTGTCAGCCTCTCGTGCCTCTCGTTCCTCTCGTTCCTCTTCGAACAATGGCATATTCTACTATCGAAATTTCGACCTGGTAACTGTGACTTTCCCTTCTCTTAACTTGAAAGTCCTAGGAGATTCAGCTACTCTACGTCAATTGCCATTCGGATTGAAACATCCAGAGGGCAGATCTCGCTCGGAAATAGTCAGAAGGTCTAGAACGCCTTCCTCCATATTCACCAAGACAAGTGGGATCGCCAGCTGTACAGCGTGACAGCTTGCTCTTTCTCTCCTCGAAAACGTGCGCTGACTTCGGTCTACGTGCGAAGACCGCTCAATCAGCATTGCTGTCACCCCACACAGCCTCAATCATCTAACAACAAACATACTAAGCTCCCATCTGCAGAAGCTTAAGCATTGTCCAATGATGGCGCTGTTGCAAAACATCAGTCGATAGTGAAGTCGGAAGGTGCAAGAGCAAGAGCTTCTCGCAGAGGAACATCCATACACATCATGACCGCCAGCGCAACGTCGCGGCCTTCGCCCCGAGGACCATGGTCTCCTCGGACCCCTTCTGGAAACCTCCCTATGCCCTCTACCACCCCAATGGGATATCCTGCAAAGACGCCAGGGCAACCCACCCCACGTCAATCCTCCAAAGCTTTATCACCACACTCAGCACGTCCGCAACGCTCGTCAAGCCCCAATTACTTCGAGTTCGTAACCGATCCTGGCAGCAATCCCCCAAATCCCAACGCTGGCATACATGCGAAGAAGAATTGGAGTCCGCCATCAGCGGGCGACAAGCCTAAGCCCGCTACTTCTCCTCAAAATTACCCTCTAGAGTCACACCCTCGTTTTGAGGACTTTCGCAGGCAGTCGGAGACCAACACTTTCACTCTGGGTCATGGGCACCTTTCTCAACTCAGTGGCAAGGGCATACCGAGCGCGCAACCGCCAACGATAGAGAGTGTGGCAGATCAGAGCCATCGAAGACCAAGCGTGATATCACCCAAGTCCCAAGCAGGCGTTCGACGGGATGGAGATGGAGCAAGTGATGATGATAGGGACGTTGATCAACCATCTGAGCAGCGACCCGTTCCTACACCCTTACAATCTCAGGAGCCGTCTTTCTTTGACATGCCCAAATTACAGTCACGAGACAACGTCCAATCGCCCGCCAACTTTTCGCAATCAGACCTGTCGAATCTAAAGAGGACCCAGATATCACACAATGATGATCGGCACCCTCGAAACTCTTTACCACACAATAGGGTCGATCTTTTGCAACAAGTTGTACAGCGCTCTGAAACATTACCATCCTCTGTAAGCACAGACGGACCCACGATGGTATCACCCCACGATCTCGTTGAGATCTTCAGGGGCCACCTCCCTCAAGATGTACTTCTACTTGACCTGAGAGTCTATCCGCAATTCTCGAAGTCTAGGATACGCGACTCTATCAACCTCTGCATCCCCACTACCTTGCTTAAGCGAGCTTCATTCAACGTGCAGAAATTATCGGAGACGTTTACCAAAGAAAACGAGAAGGCCAAATTCGATCAATGGAGGGAAGCAAAATTCATTATCGTCTATGACGCAGGTTCTATGCAGCTGAAGGATGCTACGTCTTCGGTCAATACCTTGAAGAAATTCGTCACTGAGAAATGGAATGGGGCGACCCTTGTTCTACGTGGCGGGTTCAGCGCCTTTTCCAAGAAGTTTCCAGAGCAGATTGACGAAAGGCCAGCTACTGAAACGGATGGTTCGAGTGCGCGGAATCTCTCTATAGACCCTCCCGCTGCAGCTCCTGTCGCTGGGGGCTGTATGATGCCTGCTGCTCAGACTGCTGCAAATCCTTTCTTTGGGACTATAAGGCAGAACATGGACTTGATAGGCGGCGTTGGCCAGATGCCAGTCCAACTGCCTTCTGGATTGAAAGAGGATGGGCTGAGAGACTTCCCTGCATGGTTGCGAAAGGCATCGAACGTGGACGATAAGGGGAAGGCTGTCGCGGATCACTTCCTGGGTATCGAGCAAGCCGAGCAACATCGAATGCAGAAGGCTCTCAATGTAAAAGTCCAATACGGCACGCCGAATCAGCTTTCGCCCGAAGCCGTACAGATTGCAGGCATCGAGAAGGGTGCTAAGAACAGGTACAAAGACATACTACCATTCGATCATTCACGGGTCAAATTGCAGAATGTGGAATTTGGGGGTTGCGATTATATCAACGCCAGCCATCTCAAGGCTCAGTACAGCAACAGGCATTACATTGCGACCCAGGCGCCAGTGCCAGCAACTTTTCAAGTAGGGCTCGCCCATTACTCTAGTATAATGACAACGCAGCTAACATCGCTTTCAGGACTTCTGGCACGTAGCCTGGGAACAAGATGCCCGCGTAATAGTAATGCTGACAGCCGAAACCGAGGGTGGCCAAAGGAAGTGCCACCCCTATTGGCAATCAGGCGACTACGGCCCCTTCAAGCTCAAAGCACTCTCTGAACGCCATCTCCCCCTCGAACATACCAAGCCCAGTAGGTCCTTCACTTCACCTGTCAACTTGAGCACAAAGGACGGTAGACCAAGCATGGGACGCCGCCGGTCCACAAACCACGGCAGCCAACAGGCTGTTGCACAATCACTTATCGACCACGATATTCCACACGTCATCCTCCGCAAACTCACACTCTCTCACGCTAACCACCCCTTCGAACCTCTCCGTGAAATCACACAGCTTCAATACTCCAGCTGGCCTGACTTTGGCGCGCCAGCACATCCTGCACATGTTCTAGGACTAGTCGAGCACTGCAGCTCCGTCGTCTGCAGCTATGAATCTGGAAAAGGCGCTCGAAGGCCGGATGAGCCGGCTCGCGAAGGTGAAAGGCCAATCGTTGTGCACTGCAGTGCCGGATGTGGTCGAACAGGCACTTTCTGCACCGTCGACAGCGTGGTCGATATGTTGGAACGGCAACGCCAATACCGAGGCATTCAGGATGCCAAAAAACTCCACAAAGCAGATGAAGATGAGATGGACGTTGATGTCAAAGAGGAAGATACTTGGATGGGCAAAGATGATGTAGATCTTGTGTCGAAAACAGTCTCTGATTTCCGTCTGCAGAGATTAAGTATGGTGCAAACGCTCAGGCAGTTCGTGCTCTGCTATGAGACTGTGCTGGAGTGGGTGGCGGCTGAGATGCCGGGTCTGTACAAGGGCTTAGCCAGAGTAGAAGGAGGAGGAGTGGATAAGCATCGGAGTTCGGGCGGTCCTGTGTAGGCCAGAGATCGGGTGGCCTTTTTCCTTGAGAGGAAGTGCGACGTTTGTCCGCAAAGAGATTGGTTCAGCGAAGCGAATCGAATGAGAGGAAACGAACAATAGGAACGAACAATTGGCATGGCCAATCATGTTTACAGACATTACAGCGACAACAATAGCGAGCGCCGCGAATGGTGGTCTGTGGGGTGGGTGCTGTCCCTCTATTATGACAGGAGGAGCTTGGGCAGATCTTTGTGGACGTGTATTATTAGATTGCATTGGGTGGAGCTTATAGAAGACTGAGAATTATTACTTCATTAACACACTATTCCATGAAACTCCTTGATTGTCTGTGCGATTGATCTCGCTTTTTTCGTGAGCGTCTCACAACAGCGCTCTTGCAATTGAAGCTTGACGTCAAGTCAGGCTCCATATGAGCAGAGCCTCCACCAAAAGCACCAATCTTTGAGCCCGAAACCTCTAGCACGATGCTCCAGCACCCAAGGCTCGGAGTCAAGTTCGGCTCCGGCGAAGCCGAAAATACGGCCAAAGCCTTCGTGGAGCTTTGAGCCAGAATACCCCTATTTTTGGCTCAAGATGTTGAGAAATTCGAGATCGAGATGAGTCACACGGTATTGAAATGCGAACGACTGGATCTGTCTGATAGCTGAGTCTAACATCGTAAGTCACGATCAGTTATTTATTTACTCCGGAGAAAGTCAAGAAGCTTCCGTCTTGATGCTCAAGTCAACTGTACTTTGTGTGTAGTGGCACTCAATACTACCGTTTATTCTGATATCCAGCCTTGTTATCGAAGATACAACAAAACCTTCGCAGAATCTTGTCCCATTTATTGCAGGTAGGAAGAAAAGGCACGAAACCGAGCAAGCAGTAGCAGACTATGCTGTTAAAGCCCCAGCTGTTGAAATGTATGTATGCCTTGGTATGCCTCAACCCCAAACCAGCTGGGCAATATCGCAGCCCCAATTGCCCTTTGCCTAGAGAAAGAATCCTCCTCAGCGCCATCGCTCAATCAAACGAATGCTTCCCATGTCCCGCTACCTATGCACTAAAGGGGATCTTCCCCATCGACAAACATGTATGAGAAGAAGAAAAGAAAGACAGAAATCAATAAGCTCTCCCGCTATAGCTTCGTCCCAGAGTCTTGAAGCTACTCGCGTGGCCTAATGCGAGGGTGTCAAGAGGGTCGATGCCCATCATTTCAATGTCCGTCGAGTAGCCAGCGAGGTAGAAACCGACTACGATGACGAGGTAGGTGAGAACCAGGATGCTGCCTTTGAAGTAATTACTCTTTCCCTCGCCGTAGACGTAGCTCAATAGGAAGACGCAAAGGATCACTGTAACCATATCCCACTGGGGGAAGATGAGGTTGAATGTATGACCGAGCAGATCGTCGGGATCGATGTACCGCCCATGAACAGCACTGAATAGCACCAGAGCAGGAATCTGGAGAAGACAGACTTGCAAAGCATACGCTGAACCAATTTCCATTGACAGAGCTATGTTGCCATTCATGGCGAAGGAAATGGCGTTTAGGAACTCCGTTGTATTGGGTACCAGGGCGAAAAGGGTGATGCCGAGGAACTTTTCATCGATGTCGACACTCGTAAGGACTACGTCGACGGTGTTGACGAGGATTTCTGCAACGATGGCGTAGAGCAGGGTCGCGCCTAGGAGGATAACCGCGCTTTTGACACGCCCCCAATTTGGAGCGTCGTGGCCGCCGCCTGAGGGACCTTCGGCGGCTGCTTCATGGTCGTCGTGGAAGACTGCAGATTGAGGAGCAGTAGCACGGGGTGTCCCGTGGGCGATGCTTCGCGCTGAGACTGATATTTTGCGAGGAGCCTTTGTAGCATCTCGGGCTGCGACAGCTGCGGCCGTAGCTGCTATCTCGGCGACTTGCCGAACGAGGTTGTTGTTGTCTTCCTCTGAGAGACCGGTTACGAGTACGCTCCGCTGGCTTGCGTTGTCGGGGAGGATAGTTTCTCCATCGCTGCTTTTGGGAGGTACGAGGTGCGGCGGCTGGCCTAGAACTGGTGCGTTGCTGGAGGTTGATGCGTTGCGTGAGTCCGTTGGGCTTATACCAAGCCCTTGCTGTTTCAGTGACTGATCTAGGATGCGCTTGTACAGCTGCGTGTTCCTTATAGCGTTACTTGCGTTACGATCTCCAGATCCCTGTCTACTACCACTGCCCCGTTTGGGTAGTTGCTGTGATGTTTGCATCGTCTGATGGATACTCCCATGCATGGCGGGTTGTGTTTGCGCCTTCTTCTCTTCCATTTCAATGTTCCAGATAGTGGCCGCGTGCGTTCTCAATGTGAACCACAAGCCGATGATGTAAGAGAGAAAAAGCAGGACTGCAGCGAACCAGCAGTATGGCCGGACAGCTTTTAGGAAGAAACGATCATTGATAGCTGGCACTTGGGAGAAGTAGCAGCGTCTGCAGTCTTCATCAGGTCCATCAGGGTGCCCGACCCCAATTACGATGCAAGAATGGCAATTCAGCTCATGCTATGACAAGAATGAGCTGTGCACAAAATGGTGGGAGGATCTTGACTTACACTTCCGTATATCTGATAGAAAAGGGTGGGTCCGAAAGCAGCGATGGTGGCAAAGAGCAGCATGGTCGATGTGACGCCTGCGGACTTGACGTTGAACCGTTGTGTCTTGCGCTTGATAGCTCCGAAGCACATAGACAGGCCCGGTAGAAATAAGATACCCGCGAAGATGCTGCCGATGATGCTGCCCTCCACAAGCTGACCCTTCCCTTGATTCAGAGCTACGCAGTAGAGGAAGACCTCGACTATAGTCGAGAAGAAAGCGTTGATTGCCGCACCAACGCCCATCGATGATTGGGCGGAGATTGACGCTACTGCCTGCCCGATGAAGTACGCCAGAGGAATTATTGAGAAGAGTGCCAAGGCGAACACGAAGCCCGGGTTGACGATCCAGATGTCGAGGCCAAGAGCGACATCGAGGACCCAGTAGTCGAAGATCGCAAAAAGCACTACGCCAATCAAGTTGATCAGAAAGATATTGGTACCATCAATAGTATACTTCCAGTACTTCAAGCCAACAGCTCGGTAAGTGCATAGTAGTATTGAAGATGATCCGGGAGAGCCTCCACGTGAATATGTGGTATCTGAGTTGAATGAGAGAGCAAGAGGATGTCGACGTAAGTGGTAGAATAGGAGCATTGTAGCCTTGCCCATGGGTATCCAGAAGACCATGAACCAACAGATTCCAGATGCGAGCAGCAACAAAGGCGCAAGCAAGAAATAGAAGAAGACAAAAAAGATGACGCGGCCAGCAGTCCACTGCCCTCGCCCGAAGAGCCTGGAACGTCTATTTTTCGGTCCATTATTGGAGCTATCGCCTCTCCGCGTCCGACCAAGAAGGCTATCATTCTCGTCCACAGAATCCATGCTCCGTCTACGGCCAATCAACGACCTCGATGTCAAGGGCCCAAAGAAAAGGCGTCCGTCCTCTATATCACCATTCTGCCATTGTTCGTATTCCGTGATGCTGCGACCTTCTCCTTCGTCCTCTTCTGCATAAGCTTCATCTTGTTCCAGCTTGATGAATTGGCCAAATGGATAGAAGAGGTATAGCGACAAGCCCCAGAATACTCTGCCATAATCTGCGGCTGCAGGTGTGAAGCCGAAAACGAAACATGTGAGGGCTCCAAATGCAGCTGCCAGAGCAAGCCACCAGCCGAAAAGGATGGTCCAGAGCACATTGAACATCCATAGCCATCGACTGACTCTCCCACCAGGACTGGAATGGATGTCCCCTTCAGCAGTCTTCTCTATAGACCTGTTTTTCTGATATAGAGCGGGCTTCCAGATACGGATACCAAATGGGTGAGTCTCATTAATAGCGTTCTGCCGATCTTTGAGAGTAAAGCTTTCAGCGTCACTTAGGTCGTCCTCATCATCCTCATCTGAAGTTGGGCGCACTGTGCCATCCTCCCCCGAAGAGTCTTGAACATCCTCGGTGGCTTCTTCACGGTGGACAGGGCCCTTGTGAGCTTGCTCAGCTGCTTCCTCTTCCTCTCCGTTCGAATCAACTCTCGGGAGAGTGGTTGGCTGAGCGGTTGGTCGTCGCCGTAGAGCTGAGGACTGCGTTCGCAGGGTGTGACCCGATGTTGACGCCAATCTTGCCTGCCGATTTGCACGTGCATGTTCGGACTCGTATTCCTCCGGGTCATCATCAACTGAGAACTCCTGCCCTTTATGTGGTGGATATCTAGAAGACGCCCTTCGCGGCATTTTTGGCTTGTTCACAGAGAGCATGGGCTCAGGGGAGAGGACTTGATGGCGGGTGGACGACCCTGAGCTGTGCTGAAGTTGGCGACTTCCATCTTGTGTAGGCGTCCGCTGACCTTCCGAGGGTGTCTCTTCTGCGGTATTGGAAGAATCCATGGAGCCTTTATACACCGTAATTAGCTACATTCCTCGTCCGCAATGAGGAGCCAGTAGGTAAACGTGCCATAATCCAGAGCGCCACCGGTGGATATCGCTGGAGGACGACTCCGCCGCACTGTTCCTGTCGTTGTCGTACTCTCATCATCATCGTCTTGCAGGATAGGTTCATATCGCCGCGGTAGGGCTGGGGTGTCTGTGGGGGAGGTATCTGAAGAGCGATTGGACGCGCGAAGATTTGGAGAATTGTTATTTTCTGACATATTGAAGTCTTCGATGATTCCGAAGCGTATTCTTGGAGTTGGAGAGGCTAGCTGGCAAGTATGGTAGAGAAGGATCCTTTTATCTTTGCTTGTTTGAGAATGGCGCAGGGTTCAGCTGAATCCCACAAGGATTATGTCGCCTCCGCTGGCAAACAAACGCATGGCAAGTTGACGTTATGAAGAGGGCAGGAAGGGGCAAGGAGCACGAACGATGCGGACATGTGCCTGTGACCTTCCTACTTCATAGTCAATACATATCGCGCTATCATTCACACATTTCCTTGGTACTCTGTTTGGTGTGGCCATATCAAAACTTCCAACGTCTAGTTCTAGCCTGCAGGGATCAGCGTGACATCGAACTAACACTGACAAGCTACAACTTGAACCTCATCTTTCTCCATTGCTGAAGAGCACAATTCATGCCATCTTCAATCATCTCGTGAAGCTGCCCCAGACGACTCGTGAATTTTTCCAAACACGCTCGCAGATAAATCGTCCGCCACCACCGGCACCCATCATGGCGCTCGACAACTTCTTCATCAACAAGATCGAAGATGCGAAGCTCCAGATTATCGAAGGGCAAGCAGTACTACGGCGGTTGGAGGCACAACGAAATGACTACAACTCAAGGGTCAGGTTACTACGAGAGGAGCTGGGTCTGCTACAGCAGCCCGGCTCCTACGTCGGAGAGGTAGTAAAGGTGATGGGCACGAAGAAGGTCCTGGTGAAAGTGCATCCTGAAGGCAAATACGGTAGGCTTCAAATCTTTGTCTTCTCCTCCAAGAAGCCGTTAAGGAATAATTGTAGTCGTCGACGTCTCCGACAGCGTCGACATCAGCAAACTCACAGTCGGCAAACGCGTCACCCTCCTCTCCGACTCCTACAAGCTCGAAAAGCCCCTCCCCTCCTCCGTCGACCCCCTCGTCTCTCTCATGATGGTCGAGAAAGTGCCCGACAGCACGTATGACATGATCGGCGGCCTCTCCCAACAGATAAAAGAGATCAAAGAAGTCATCGAGCTCGGTCTCCAACACCCCGAACTCTTCGAATCTCTCGGCATAGCTCAGCCCAAGGGTGTCCTTCTCTACGGCCCTCCCGGTACAGGAAAGACTCTGCTGGCAAGAGCGGTGGCGCATCATGCAGACTGCAAATTCATTCGTGTCTCGGGGTCTGAACTCGTGCAGAAATATATAGGCGAAGGCAGCAGGATGGTGCGGGAGCTATTCGTTATGGCTCGTGAACATGCACCCAGTATTATCTTCATGGATGAAATTGATAGCATTGGCTCTTCGCGTGTGGAAGGCAGCTCAGGCGGTGACAGCGAAGTCCAGCGTACTATGTTGGAATTGCTCAATCAGCTGGACGGCTTCGAACCTACCAAGAACATCAAAGTCATCATGGCCACTAACCGTCTCGATATCCTCGACCCAGCTCTTCTCCGTCCAGGTCGGATAGACCGCAAGATCGAGTTCCCACCTCCAACCGTCGAAGCTCGTGCCGACATCTTGAGGATCCATTCAAGATCAATGAATCTGACGCGCGGCATCAACCTTACAAAAATTGCAGAAAAGATGAACGGATGCAGTGGAGCGGAGCTGAAGGGTGTGTGCACTGAGGCTGGGATGTTCGCGCTTAGGGAGAGGCGGGTGCATGTTACGCAAGAGGATTTCGATCTGGCGACAGCGAAGGTGCTGAACAAGCACGACGATAAAGAGGTTTCGTTGGGCAAATTATGGAAGTAGAGAACGGCGCATTAAAGCAGATGGAGATAATGCGTGCGGAAAGGCAGAGGACAAACGAGCATCACTACAGCGTCAATCTCGCATCGAGATAAGCATGAAAATCATGAAAGATCATTGCCACTGCCATACTTCATGATCCATTACTATTTGTGCTAATAAGCTTCGTACGGCCGGAACACCAGGATTGCTGTTGGAGCACAACCAAAATATCTCTATGCCATTGTCTTCATACCAAGGCTATGTATGTATCAAGCATGCAATCGTAAGTCTATTCGCTTTGCGTCAGTATTCATCAACATTCAGTTCTAGCTGTTCTTGAGCGATATCTCCCGCATGTCCTTCCAGTCTAGCAAAAGAGCGTACCTCAGATGCTCCCAGGCAACATGGTATTTAACCCACCACCCTCCTTCCCCTTCTCACCCTGCTCAGCCTTCGGCTTGACAATTGACTCAGGCTCCTCGTTTGCCTTCCCCCATTTCCCAACAACATGATCGACATCCTTCCTATACTCCTGCTGACTCTCGCACTGCTCAAGGAAAACCTTATACTTAACCCCCAGCAACTCCTTTTCATGCGGGTCTTTAGTAGGCGTAATAGCCCGCCCAGGCTTGCTCATGCGATCCATGATATCCCACAGCGGCTCCGTCTTACCGTCTCTATCTGCCGAAGCAGCTTTGGCACCTAGCATAGCGGCACCGTGAACTACGGCCGCGTGCACATATTGGGGGATGAGGACGGGCATGTCGCAGGCTGAGGCCATCAAGCTCATCAGGACTACGTTTTGACACTGGGAGCCTGACATGAAAAGGGACTTAATCTGATGGCCAGATTTGTTCATCGTCACAATGATTTGGTGGGTCTGTAGGGCGATGAATTCCATGGTAGCGTAGTAGTAGAGCGCTAGACCGTCCAAAGATTTGTCGCTGCTGAGACCGATAACGGCGCCGGTCATGCGAGGGTCGGCGACTGGGGAACGGTTGCCGAATAAATCGCCATAGAAGAAAAAGTGGCGGCCTAGGTAGGAGATGGTAGGGGCATTTTGTTTCGTTTGCATATCCTTGAGATGCTCGTTCAGGTAATCGTAGATGTTCATGTTGTAGCTCTCCGCGATGCTGAGCACCTGCTGAAAGGCGGGATGGGTCTCCAGTACGTGTTTCAGGAGCTCGCCTGTGGCAGATTGTCCACCTTCGGCCATCCAGTAGTCAGGGATTAGTACGTCTCGGTACGGTCCCCAGACACCTTTCACGAAAACTGGCTTGGGAGACATGGCAATATGACATGTAGATGTGCCGGCCACCGCTGCCAGACGAGTGAAAGCTTGATGCCAGTCGTTGCTGGCATATTCAGAGCTGAGCGTTGAGCCCTCCAGCTTGACCTTGGCTCCCACTGTTCCGACCCAGCCAGCATAAGCGTCGATAACACCGCTACCGACAGCGATGCCAGCGGGCAAGCCCAGCTCATAAGCTGCTTTCTCGCTGAGGACACCGCACTTTTCGCCAGCACTTCGGTATTTGCCATTCTTGTAGGTTAGCATATGGATCTTCCAATGCATCGTGGATTACTCACTTCGCCATTTACTCCGCCCAATCTCCTGAAATTGTCTTCCGTTAACTCGCCCAGCCCGATTTCCTTTAGAAAGTCCTCTTGCCATCCCTTGACACTGCCATCCACACCAACTGGTACGTATCCCTGCTTGCACACCGTGCTGCAGAAACTCCTGTTCTCGTTGCCAGTAGCCATATGTGTTAAAGCATCTGCCAAATCGTAGAACTTGCATCGATCGAATAGCTCCGCAGGCATGTGATTCTTCAGCCATAGCACTTTAGGTATCTCCATTTCAATCGACATGGTCCCACCCACATAGCGTAGCAGGTTGTGGTCTGTAGCATTGATCTTCGCTGTCTCCTCCACTGGTCGATGATCCAGCCAGAGGACAATGTTGCGGTCGTTGTCGAAGTTGGGACCTGTGACCGAAACGGGCTCATCTGTGTCCTCGGCGAAGACGGCGAGGGAGCAGGTGGCATCGAATGCCATGCCCCGGATAGTGGAAGGGTTGATGTTGTGTTGATTAAGGATACGCTGGACTGAGTTGCAGATACAGCGCCATATGTCATTCGTGGATTGTTCCTACAAGTACATTAGGCTGTCGCTTCAATGGGAGTCATAGGACGGGCTCTCACATAGTAGCCCTGCTCTGGCTGCCAAAGGCCAATGTTCTCTGAAGCCAAACCGACAATGTCTCCCTTGCCATCGATGATACAAGCTCGGGCACTGCCCGTGCCGACATCTATGCCAATGTAATGCTAGTCGTCGAGAGTCAGCATTGTTCTCCCAAGAGGATTGCCCGTTCCGAAAAGACGTACATCCATGTGGGGGTTCAATTCATTATGAGGATCCGTACTCATCTGCCTCGAGGGCTGACGATACGGCTGTCTGAAAGGAAGGGAAGACATAGTGAAGGCGATCCAATGAGTCAATGTAGTATCCAGGAACAGTCTAGGTGGGGTCAAAGTGAGTTGGTTCTCCTCTTTGGTGCGTGGGTAGACAAGAGTTGTTCTGTTATGTGGGATGCCTGCGGTGTACAATTGCTTCTGTCAGGGACAGCTACTCGTACGAGTACCTTAAGGTAAAGTACTTCAAGCTTCGACAAGCAAATTGATTCACTCGCTAATGGTGCATGCTATGACGGAGGATCAACGATCAACTTTAAACAGCTCGTCAACTGGCGTGTCAAAAAGCGTTGAGAACAGGCACCGAACGAGGGGCAGGGCTCTACCCCGCCAAAATACCCTATTACCCTATAACCCTAAGAACCTTATAAGTGCCGATTTTCCTGCTGGTACTCGTACGAGTTATCGTTCGTGATTTGGGCGCATATTGTGTGGATGAAGCTTCAATTACTCCATCGTATCTGCTTGCGGAGGTGGTATCTTATGCCAAAATTCCATAAACAATGGACTCGGCTAACTTGTTGAGGACAAGGCCTTGAAGCCGTACGTGATTTGATCTTCTAAAGACTAGCAAGCCCTAGTCGATAGAGCTCACCGCCTAACTGTAGCTAAGGATAATCTGGAGGTAGGTTGTCGTGTTGGCAGGACCACGATCGAACAATCCTCCTGCAGATCTGCTACCAGTCAGAAGCGTTGGGCATTGCTGAGGCGAAAGCTGCTTGTCAAGGTCATGATTTGGTGGAAATCGCTGACATCCATTTCTGCTCATCTTTCCTGTACAGGAATCAGCATAATGCTACGAAGAGCCAGACTGGGGGGTGCTCTTACCGGTCAAAATGTAGCAGCATCCCCAAAACCGGAATGAGTTGCATCTGGTGCTTCTTGTCTTTCTGCTCGAGGAATTGGAGAAGCACGTTCTTGAGGTACACGTAGTCCATGGCACCAGGAGGCTGACCGTTCGGAGCATCGATCAACGCGGCTGATCCGTTCCTGCTTTTGGGTGCTGGAGACCCTAAGCGTGAAGGCATGTCGAGTGAAGAGCGAGAAGAGTGCCCTCCGGAGTCCATGGCTTTGAATTTTGCTGTCTGGGTCTTGCTGATCTCCTCTGCCATCGACTGCGGTAAAACGTCTTAGTATGGGAAGATCAAATCTTTGGTCGCGTGAGACATACCCTGTTAGATTTCTGGAGCTTCTCAAGCCGATGCTGAGTGTCCTCGACGGATCTCCTCAGCTCAGCCTTTTGCTTCTCGAGATCTCGTGCCTGTCGCTCGCTCTCGTCCAGAGCATCTCGGAGCTCGCCCATGGCTTTTCGAACCCCATCGATTTCCTTCGTAGACTGGCCTGCCCGATTCTCAAGCTCTTCGCGCCGTCTCTTCCAGTCCCGTTGTGCTATCTCCAGTTCCTCTTTATCTTCCTCGGCCCTCTTCAGGTTCTTCTCGATATCACGATACTTGTTGCGCAATTCCTCGATCTCCCTTGCTCGCCTCCTGCCTGCTGTGCTAGCTTCATCCTCTGCTCGATCCCGCTCTTCTATGGCTGTATCCATTCGTTCCTTCATCTCTCGAGTCCGCGCATCAGCTCTGCCTTCGACATCTGCCAGAAGCCTTCTCATCGTCTCGCCCTCACGGCTTCGTTCGCCTAACAGTCGATGAGCATCGGCAACCTCTTCATCAAGGCTATCGCAGCGGTCTCGAGCTTCCTTCATCTGCATGGCCATTTCTGCTGTTTGGTCTCGCATACTAGCCATCAGACTCTGGGCACTTGAATGTTGTGCGGTCTTCAATTCGACCTCTTCCTTCAACCCTTCACTGTCGTTTCTTGTCTTAGATAGCTGCTGCTCGAGGTCTTTAAGCTTTAGTCTACTGCCCACCAATTCTTCTCGCGCTTTTACAAGTTCTTTCGATAGCCTGTCCAAGGCCTCGGTCGCCTGGCGTTTCTCATTCTCCAAGCGCTGAGCATCTTGAGCGGCCTTGGAGCCTGCATCTTCTGCCTTTGTCCTATTGCTGCTCTCGTGGCTAATTCTCTGACTCATTGTTTTGATCTCCGATTCTCGATCCGCTATAGCTTTCTTTAGACCTGTGACTTCTGAGCGCATTTCCTCGTGGCGAGAGTCCAATCGTTTGAACTCGGCATCTTTCTTCCCAAGTGCCTCCTTGACTATCTTTACCTCCGCAGCTTCGCTTCGCAATGCGTTAATCTCTGGCTGAGCTTTCTGCAATATGGTCCTCAAGTCGTTGAGATCCTTAAATCTCGACGATGCAAGCTGTGATGCAGCCGAGAGATCCTTTTGCAAGATCGTCGCTTTGCTTTTGAGGTCTTCAAATTGCGTTGCAAGATCTTGGTCTTTCTGTTCAGAACCGGCTGTGCTGGTTGCATGAGAACCACGTAGCTCTGCGAGTTCCTTCTCGAGCTCTGAGACTGTGGTCTCCAAGGCCTTTTTCTCTGCCATCAGATCCTTTACCGTATCCTTTACCTCAACGTGCTCTTGCCCAACATTCACAAGGTCATCTCGCAAGGTCTCGATCTCCTCACGGAGTCCATCTTGATCCTTCAGCTTGCCACTCATTCGGCCAATGGCTGCATCTTTTTCCTCTAGCAAGAGGCGAATTTGACGCAACTCTTCTTGTAATTTGCCGACACTCCCTGTTGCTAGAGGTTCTGTGCGTTCCTCAATTTTGGAGTCTGGCTCGTTCTTCGGGTCCGCCTGGATATCTTTGTCTTGCTCGGCAGAAGCCTTGCCACCCTTCTTCTTCTTCTTGTTCTTCTTCTTACTCGCATTGGAGGTGTCCTGGGCGTTGACATTGTCACTGGCAGTGCTCTGCGAACTTTGCACTGACGCTTCTGCGTTCTTTCCCTCTGGCTGTGCGTTCGGCCCGACGCTATCAGTTGCTGTGAAGCTTGTCTCAAGATTCGCCACCTTGACCTGGAGAGTCTCGTAGGCTTTCGATGACTTGTTGATCACATCGTTCAAGTCCTGGTTTTTGTCCTCTGCTGCTGTTAGCTGACTCCGCAGAGATGAAACGAGATTATTGAGGGTTTCAATCTTGTTTCCGCTCTTCTTGCTATCTTCTCGAAGCTCCACTAGCTCTGTTTCCGCTCCCAAGATCGTCGACCTCAGTTCCTCAATTTGCTTTGTATTGTTGGCGTTCTGCTTTGCGCTTGACCGAAAATTGTCCAACTCTTGCGTAGCTGCTTGTAAGTGTTCATCAAGCTCACCTATACGCTCTATATCACGGGAGCTGTTATCGTTTTGAAGCTCCCGAAGCTTGCTCTCCGCTTCATGCAGATCTGCATGAAGCTTTTCGGAAGAGACCTGCTGCTCCTTTATCTCAGACGAAGAGCGCTCCTTGTTATCCCTCAGTCCATTGAGTTCGCGAGTAGCTTCTTCGAGTGTCTGAACCATGCTTTGAGTCGATTCCCTAGTCACGGCAAGGTCCCCCTTCAAGCTCTTGACTTCATTTTCAAGGCCGCCTATTCTGTTTCCTCGCTCCTGAAGCTCTGATTCCAGTCTGGGGATCTCACTGTCGAACGAGAATAAATCTTCTGATCCTTGCCGGAGCTTTGGAGACTCTACGGCTTTGGACTTAGGGGAAAACAACGACATGCCGCGTACAGATATAGTAGGAGATATTACGGACGGCGGAGGCGACTTTGATGTTGGGCCCAAGGGGTCGCCGTCTTCTACTTCTTTACCATCCTCCGAGCGGGAGCCATTGGCTTGTCCTTCACTTTCTCCTGACTCTCTCAAGACATCGTCCTGGCTACGAAGATTCGTCACTTCGTCCCAAGCTTCCTTGGTATTCTTCTCTGTCTCACTCAGCTTCTGTTTGTAAGAATCTCTTTCACTCGAAACTCTCTTTAGCTCATCTAAAACCATGTCTCCTTTTAAATTGACCTGATTTAGATATTCCACCAAAGCCTTGGGATCACTGATTGACGTTAACGGCGTGTTCTCCCGAAGTGAGGTCTCGAAAGGCTCGATAGTAAGAACGCGAGCATGGGCCACTCGATATGACCTGAGTAGCTCTTCAATATTGTCAGCCCTGTGCAAACCCAAGAGCTAGAGTTGTAACAAACCATGGTATCGTGACTCTAACTTATCGAGCTTCCGCAGTTTTACACGGATTTCTGTAGGCAAGTCTGATGAAGTTCGAGGTTCGTCGGCCGATACAGCTGCTTCATTGGTTTCCTGGCCTCCCTCCCGAGGACCACTTTCTGGTGCCCTTTCGGCAGTAGCGCCACCATTTCGGTCTGCAGGGGGTCGAGGAGTTCCAGACCTACTCAGGTCATCTTCGTCGATCACAAATTCTGGCTCGAAATCGGCGGGATCGGGCCCCTTCGCGGGAGGGTCTCCATCCTGACGTCCTCGCGCCCCTTGTCGCGGAACTCTCTTGGTCGGGGAAATAGCTCGAGAAGCAGGCCTCTTAGAACTTGAGCCAGGCCTTGACGGGGAACCCTGGGAAAGACGTTGGCGGGCTTGCTCCTCAGCAATCTTAGAGTCGATGGCTCCTCTAATACGCTGCATCTATGTTAGTCTGAAAACAGCAAGAGGGATGGAGATTTGGACCTGAAACATGATGCGTAAGAGAGAGCATCAGTCGGAATAGCAAAACATGACGGCTATAAAATGCACATCATTCTCCCGTGAAAAGGAAGTAACTGAAATTGAAGTACACAAGCCATCAAATGATCCTAGGCCTTCGGCTAAACTTCGGACCGTCTTCTTAGCGTGGAGAGTAGTCTTGTAGCTATCCATTCCTGGGTATGACAAGCTGCGTATTGATGTAAGGAGGTCTCACATCATGGTCTCGTTTTGGCCATGGAAGGCAAGTTACCTCGCTTCTTGTTAGGGTAACTGTACTGACTAGGCTTAGGGCGACGACAACTCCCCAGCGTCATTTGAGAAGATACTGTCTAACTTGTCCGCGAAGATATCCAAGGCTACCAGCAGACTTAATAGCCTCCGGCAGAGGTCAAGGCGACTAAGCGTTCTTTGGACTCTTTATGCAGGCTTCGCATACCTGCTTTACACTATCATCCTCGTGCTAGTTGTTGGCTGGAGGAAATGGGGCGCAGCAGAATATTCAGCAGTCGCTGCAGGACCAGTACTGTAAGTATAGCTTGACATCTAGGCAGAGATTTGTTGACTAAGCGCCATACAGCATATATCTGGTGAGGCTGGGTCTGTCGACTTATTACGATTATCGGACTTCGAGCATTCAGGCCCAATTAGATGAGTTGCAGAAGCAGAGAGACACCACCATAGAAAAGCTCAAGGCGGCCACCAAGTATAACAGCACACAAGAGTTGCTCAAGAAATATGGGGGCACGCCAACCCTGAGTGAGAAATCTGGCAAAGGTTCTGATCGCAAAGACACCCCAAAAAAGGAAAGCTCAGGCACTCCAAAAGTTGGGAGGACAGGATTTGGACCTCCGCCGACAGCGAACATACCCGGAATACATGGCCCAGCATCTTCACAAAATACACCCCAACGCCCAACACCACAGGCGAGAAGCCTATTAGCACAACAACCTCAACTTGAAGGCGTAACGACACCACCTTCGCAAAGATCTTTGTCACCTCGGGAAGAATTCGCTCCAAACGCTTTTTATACCGCACCGCAATATGCTCCAGCCACTGAAGGGTCTCGATGGTACGACAGGATTATGGACGTGCTTTTGGGAGAGGATGAGGCTCGACCTGGAGCCCGAATTGCCTTGATTTGTAGCAATTGTAGACTTGTGAACGGACAAGCACCACCTGGAGTAAAACTTCTAGAAGGCCTAGGAACATGGCGCTGTGCGAATTGTGGAACCATGAATGGTGATGAGACGGAAGCGAAGAAAATCGTTGCGAGTATTAAAGAACAGGCTTCAAACGACGCGGGATACGGTGGAAAGGAGACAGACAATAATCCGGTCTCAGAGGGTCGGAGCAAGCCTCTGAAATCGGCACCTGCGATAGCAGATGATGAGAGCGATGTTACACAGTATTCGGACGAAAGTTCTGGAAAGGAGCCACAGATGGAAGAGAAAAAGAAGAAGGCTACTGAGCCTGTTGAAGATTCTAATGCTCCCAGACGGCGTTCGACTCGGCCAAAGAAAGGTGGAAAGAAGGCAGGCTAGGACAGTCATTGCTTCTTTACCAGACATCAAAATGATTATCTCATGACACAGCCGCGACTTTAACCGTATTGCTTGCTTGCTGTGCTAAGAAGAGGTCATCCGAGTGAGCATGGCCTCGGAGATATCCACAACGGTTTCTCATGCTCCAGCGGGATCGCCGGTACATCTCCTGCACCCCCAAGCCATCGCGACCTCCCTAGGCGCGAGTACCACGTAGTCCGTCACCGAATGTCAAGACCATGAGCCGTGCGAGCGCCTCACCTAGCAGAGGATCCCCACTGCCTCAGCCTCACGTCTCGCCTTCTTTTCAACCATGCAGGAAGCCGCTTTCATATATCAGCCCTTTACCTTAGGGAGCTCTCTGTCGTTCGGTCCTTCGCGGAATTTTGCTCAATCTTTCCCCAATAGTGCTCATATTCTTGCCCTTATGAGTCTCGAATTGGTAGCTACGTGGCTCATATGGCTCGGCACATTGACCAGACGCTACATCTACAATCAGTGAATGGACAACAACCATACTTCATAGCTCTCACTAGCCGATGACAGCCGCTTCGATTCAGTAGAGATCAGAGCTCGTTCCTCCTATTGATCCATCCTCAAAAAAGCCCTGCTTTCTTTATCCTCTTACTTCTCCTCCTCAACATGTTTCTCTTTCGCTTGCAAAAGCCTCATCGTCCACCAATAATCGCTCAACAACCTTCATCAGCATCGAAACGAGTACTCCGCCGCTTCACGCTCGATACTCAAAACGACTCACCTAAAAGGCACACCCGTCTAATGTCCATTTCGTGTGCTTCTTCACACATCTTGCAAAATGATTAGACTCCTGGCTATCCTCAAGCTTATCGTGTTCTGGGACGGCTGGCATTGTGTTTACGCTGGCAGAACCCTCGATGGTAGATCGAGCTTTTCGGGAGCTTTCTTGGATTTCTGTCTCCATATTGGAGTCGTTGGCAAATGGGTCTTGACTTCGTTCGTGCTTGTCTAGATAGCGCATGCGGCAGGCGATGGCGATTGCGGCTGATTGAAGATGAGACATCTTGGATGCTGAGCTGTTGGAAGATGCATATCTTCTTTGATCTGGGTTATCTTCTAGGTCAAGAAGGAGGCTGGCAGACAGAAAGACTCAATCTGGCGCCTTCATATAGCTGCGTCAGCAAACATTGCTATGGGAAAGTCCGCCTCCGATTAGGTCTTGTTTGATTCTTCATTTGTCATTCATCTTTTTCGCTGCGGCCGATTGCCATGAAATGAAGTGGTCATGATTCAATACATGATCTATTTCCTCAATTGACCCAGACTTCTGAATTGATTTTAAGCGGAGATTAATACACGGACGCAAGTAGGCTTGCTGCCAGAATGAAGGGCAGTTGCGAGGGCATGAAGCAGCCCACGCACAAAATCTACAGAGCAAAGACTGGGTCCGTCAGCACTTTTCATGAGCTACTCTCCTGTAAAACGCCTTTTGCAGCCAGGATAATTTGACGTACGAATGTATTAATTATCCTGAACTCTTGGGAAACGAATCTGTGTGTGGAGCTATGGCGAGCGGTGCCCTAATGCCGCAGAGAATGGCAGCCTCGCAGCTCATATTACTGGGCAAGTTGACCAACTGCTACGTTCACTATAAGTTGTTGGACAGAAGTAACACTCCACAGCAATGAAATGGTCATCAAAGCTAGTTCAAATAAATCAAATGAGCCAGAACATTTGCTCGAAACTTTATTTGTTTGGCCAATCCTTGAGGATCGAAGTCATGAATCGACCAATTGGCTGCTCCAGTTGAGCTACATCTGCGTCAACTTCATTTACTCAAACGCGGTCATGACACGATTTGCTGTTGGATCTTGAGGCTGGAAAGCCCAGGATGATGCTCAAATCGAGTATGATTGTACTCGAGTCAACTAAAATAGGATAATAAGCTGCCACTTATCTTGGTCGCAGTGGCATCCAAGACTGCCGATTGGTTTCGCACCAAGCCTCCGAACGACGATGAGATTTGATATAGATTCAGGTAAAAGGCCGTCTTAGAGACCGGTAGATACTTTATACAGATGTTGTATCTACCTTACCTAAGGTACCCCACATAATATAAATGTAGCTAGCAGCACTACCTAAGGTAGGCAGCGCTTAGTGTGACGAAATGGCTGCAAGGGCCCAGTGCTTGTTAAGCCCTAAGACAATCTTGGCGTACTATTCAACGTAAGTATTGATCCTCTAGACACAACATCTTCCCTCTGGCCACATAATACGTACCTTTTGCTACGTACACTTTGCACAGCTTTAGCCCCGGAATTGGCTGAAAGTGGTCTCTTTCCCCGGGCAATTTCCAGCTCAATTTCAGCTGAGTGTGCCGCGACCTCTCAATCGTCGACCGTGCCTCCTCCACTGCCTTGGGCGCCTTGCGCCAGCCACTGTCCAGAATGGATGTCGGCCTTCTTCGAGACCGTATACAGTCGACTGTCGATCCCAATGCTGACGTGAGACGCCAGGCGGAGCTAGACCTGAAACTTGTGAGCAACATAGCTATCAGCTCCTCGGCATCATGCTAAGTCCTATGTGAAGGCAGAAGAACAGCCTGGATTTACGAATGCCCTGTTAGACATACTACAAGCTGAGCAGGACAATAGTATACGCCTTTCAAGTACGCACCCACTTCTGCGATCAGGAAGAAACCGCTAAATTCTATGTAGCTGTTGTATATCTCAAGAACCGTGTCAGCAGAGCTTGGCAGCCAAGTGAAGACACTGCAACACAGAAGAGAATATCTGAAGAGGAAAAGCTCGATCTGCGGAACCGACTTCTAGCCATACTTGCCTCGTCCCAACCACAGATCCGCTCCCAACTTATACCGATACTACAAAAAATACTATCTTACGACTTCCCAGAGAAATGGCCCAAGTTCCTCGATATAGCGTTGCAACTGCTGAACACAAATGATGCCAATTCTGTCTTTGCGGGGCTGCATTGCATGTTAGCAATATGTCGAATGTACAGATTCAAAGGGGGAGATACGAGGGAGGATTTCAATCAGATTGTGCAGGCCTCGTCTCCGCAGCTCTTGGGCATTGCCACTCGGCTGGTCGAAGATACTAGTGTCGAGGCATGGGAGATGCTACACATCATAATGAAGGCGTACAAGCACGCAATATACGTAGGTTTCTTCTTTGAGCATTCGTGGGGATCACGTGCTAAGGGCCACCAAGTTCGATCTACCGCCTTACTTGATGCATCAAGACCAGATGGTTGGTTGGTGCACCTTGTTCCTGACGATCGTCGGTAAGGAGGCCCCAGCCAATGCACTCGATGAGGATCACGACGAACGAGAAAGACATCAATTCTGGAAGTCAAAGAAATGGGCATACGCAAACCTTAATAGGCTTTTTGTAAGGTATCTATAGATACTACGGTCCCCGAAATTGGCATGTCGGTATTTGCTAAACCTTTGATAGATACGGCAGTCCCAGCACGAACCAGAAGAACGCCTCCTCTGAGATGGTAGAGTTCTCAAAGTCATTTATTGCGAATTTTGCTCCCGAGATACTCAAAGGCTATCTGCAACAGATTGAGAAGTGGGCGTCGAAGACAGCATGGCTTAGCAAGTCATCATTGTCGTACTCTCTCAGCTTTCTTGATGAGTGCGTCAAACCAAAATCTATGTGGAACCATCTTGAGCCACACATGGACACCATCATCTCTCACGTACTATTCCCGATCCTCTGCCAAAGCGATGAGGGCATTGAGATATTCGATTCTGACCCACCAGAATATCTCCATCGGAAGCTGAACTTTTTCGAGGAGGTCTCAGCACCCGATGTTGCAGCTGTGAATTTCCTCGTCTCCCTGACGAAGAGCCGCAAGAAGCAGACGTTTCTGATCTTGAATTTTGTCAACGGAATCGTGAACACATACGAGTCCGCTCCAGATGACCAGAAGAACGCCAGAGAAAAAGAAGGGGCACTACGTATGATCGGAACACTAGCTACAGTGATCCTTGGAAAGAAAAGCCCTATAGCTGACCAAGTGGAATACTTCTTTGTACGGCACGTCTTCCCAGAGTTTCGGAGTCCTCACGGATTTCTACGAGCGCGAGCCTGTGATACGTTGGGCAAATTCGAGCAACTCGAATTCAAGGACCCCAGCAACCTTCTAATTATTTACCGCAATATACTCGAGTCAATGGCAGATCCAGCACTACCAGTACGCGTGGAGGCGGCGCTGGCCTTACAGCCTCTAATCCGTCACGAGGTCATCCGTGCCCAGATGCAGCAGAACATCCCACAGATAATGCAACAATTGCTCAAATTGGCGAATGAAGTCGACGTAGATGCACTGGCTAACGTTATGGAAGACTTTGTCGAGGAGTTCGCCACAGAGCTCACCCCGTTCGCAGTAGCTCTCAGCGAGCAATTGCGCGATACGTACCTACGACTCGTTCGCGAGGTAGTGGACCGACAGAGTACCAAGGACGAGGACGACACCTATGGAGATTTCCTAGATGACAAGAGTATAACGGCGCTCGGCGTACTTCAGACTATTGGTACCCTGATCCTCACGTTAGAGGCTACGCCAGACGTCTTGATGCATCTGGAAACAATCCTCATGCCTGTCATCCAGATCACCCTTGAGAATAAGCTTTACGATTTGTACAATGAGGTATTCGAAATAATCGACAGCTGCACGTTCTCTGCCAAAGCAGTATCGCCAACAATGTGGCAAGCATTCGTGCTAATGCACAAGACTTTCAAGTCGGGCGCTGAATTGTACTTGGAAGACATGCTGCCTGCATTGGACAACTTTGTCGCTTACGGCGCGGAGACGATGGCACGAAACCCCCTGTACATCGAAGCTCTTGCGAGCATGGTATCCGACATATTCCATGATGAGAAAGTTGGAGGTATGGACCGAGTGAATGGCTGCAGACTCGCAGAAACGATCATGCTTAATCTTCGTGGACATAGTGACCGCTTCATTCCTACGTTTGTCGAATTAGCGATGAGGGTCCTCATTGGCAACGAGATGAAGGTCAAGGTTTACCGGGTACACCTAATGGAGATGGTGATAAACGCGATCTACTACAACCCAGTGATCGCGCTGCAAGTCCTCGAAACAAATGGGTGGACCAACAAATTCTTCAGCTCATGGTTTTCGAACATCGAAAGCTTCACTCGGGTTCACGATAAGAAATTATCGATAGTAGCTATCAGCGCTCTGTTGACCTTGAACGCGAACGAAGTTCCCACAAGCGTGCAACAGGGATGGCCAAGACTGATGCAAGGCGTCGTCAGACTGTTCCAAACGCTGCCAGCAGCATTGAAGCGTAAGCTAAATGTTGCTTTGATGGAGAGTCAGACTGCTAATTACCCACAGATCGTGAGGAATCCACCAAAGAGAGCGACTTCGTTCTCAACGACGACGACGACGACGACGACGATGAAGAAGCAGAAGAGATCGAGGAGTGGGATGGCGAAACCACCTGGAATAACGAAGGCGACGACGCCGAGGACGTAAAGGATGAGAGTGCTGCATATCTGGAGTTCCTAAAAGAAGAGGTGAATCGAATGCTCCAATCTCGCATTAGACTAAGCTAATCATATCAAATAGTCTGAGAAATTTGGCGCTGGCCAGGATGAATCAGATGATGATTTGGAAGAGGAAAACCTGCTGGAAACTCCTCTCGACAAGGTTGACCCTTATCCCTTGTTCAAAGAAACATTGCTGAGTACGTGAATCTTGGATGAGTCAAAAGTAGACTCTATATTGTAAGGTTGCTAACGAATGCCGAAGGACTCCAACGAGAACAGCCTGAGCTATACCAAAACCTCACGAAAATCCTTAACCACGACGAGCAGCAGATCGTCCAAGCTGTTATTGTGCAAGCTGACGCCAACGCCCTAGCGGCCCAGGCCGTCGCAGCTGCTACCGCTGCACAGACTAATGGCGGACCACACTGAACCTAGCTTATGTCTATGTGAGTATGTAGGGCATTGATTTTCTTCCTAGTGATGAAGTTAAGAGACGAATTCCCCACCAATTAAAGGCGCATTGGGCGGCTGGTAGAACAGGAAGTTGATGCGTTCTAGCATGGAGAGAAAGACTACTGGATCTGCTCAGAGATGGTGCATGGACGAAGCATTACTATGATTGGACGATTGAAAGTTGGCGGCGCATCGAAAGTAACCTGTAGTCTTTTGAGGGCTACCACTAGTCTTGAAAATGCTACATAGACGTATTTAGCGTTGTACTGCATGAGATACCCATTCAATCTCACAGACTCCTCTTCATTCTAACAATTTCCAGACCCAGCTGCGGATGCCTCTCCCTAAAAATTTCTAGAGATACACATTGTATGAAGATCGTAATTCCCATCCGGTGTAATCCATCCTCTCGCCTTCCCTGCCCGCGTAGCACCACAATGGACGATCCCACGGTTCCATGACCAGCTTTGCCAGTAGTATGTCAAAAATTGTGTGTTGCCTTCGGTTACTGCGATTCGGGATGCCTGTTGCTGGAGTACTGCTAGCTATACAAACCCTTGAACGCTGCATACTTTTTCCGGGAGCGCTTCGTAATGGAGTGTCGCCCTCGGATTATGCCAACTTCAATGGCTTGTTGCAAACGATATGGTTTGATCCGTCCATGTAGAGTACCATGCTCGGGAAAGTCTCACTCAATCACGCCATCAGTCTCACCAGGCAATCTCTTCACCCTCTTGTTGTCCCAATTGTCCAAGTCCTAGGACACAGTAAGCTTCTGATACCCAGAACGTGAGAATATCAGCACCCCCCACCTTCGCAGCCAAACGATAGTATTCTTCATTAATATCAACCCTCCTTCTGTCTTTTCCAATGCCCAGCTCTTCTTCCGTGCTCATCTGCTTGACTTTGCGGTCATGTCGCTCGTACCTCAGCGCTGTGGCTGGCGTGAGGACGAAGCTCCCAGAAACTATCGTGAGTATGAATGGAAGGCCAAAGAGGAGGAATGGATGGCGCCCTAGGTTCTTCCGATAGATGGCGCCTATATTGTTCTGATAGGAGCTCGGGCGGAATTTTTTGGATTGGAATTCTGGCATAGTGTAGTTTTCCCACGGACTGGAACTCAGGTGTCTAACACGACGTCCTGAATACTTGATTTGGGAAGATGATGGCAGTAAAGACTGAAGAGGAAGGCGTCACAAAGCAGTGAGGTCGACAAGAAAAGTCGAATTAGGGCTAGCCCTGTCAGCCTTATCGCCCGTCCAAAAAGTCAACACCGTTCGCGTGAAGAAATCATAAAGCGCGAATCGTCGAGCAGAGAAAAGTACGATTTGCCTCTGCCTAACATGTCATCATTATTCGACCAGACAAATCCCACATTGAGCCTCTTCGGTAAACCCGCGACCTCTGCGCAGTCTCAATCAGCCCAGACCAGTTCGCTTTTTGGCAACACTACTACCTCGCAACCCCAGCAATCAAGCACGCCCTCAATCAACGTCTCTAATACTTCGCAACCGGCGCAGCAGTCTTCTCTATTTGGTAATTTTGGAGGGGAGAAGAAAGCGAATCCTTTCCCAACTCTCGGGACTTCCCAACCGCATCAGCAAACGAGCTCTGGTGGAGGACTTGGACTCTTTGCGAGCGCTCAACCAGCGCTTCCAACCCCTTTCGGAGCTACGAACAATGCAGCTACCTCTCAGCCAGCTGGTGCCTCTCTCTTCGCCCCAAAACAGCCGCAGCAGCAGAACAACCCGTTAGGACAGACAGCGCAGGGACAACAATCGCAGCAGGATGGTCTACATGGGCTAGGGGAATCTAAAACCCGGCAACCAGCGTACTTCGACAACCTTCTTGAGAAGGGGAGGAAAAGGACGCATGATGCTCATGGAGGACCTGGATTCAAGGATCTCCCCAGCCTCCAATTAGGCTTGGGAGATATCGCCAAGAGGGTGAGAGAGTTAGGAGGTGCGGGAGCGCAGGCGCAAGGTGGAAGAGGCGGAGACAGCAGGGCTCACTACCTTCTTGCCGCATCCGGCATCAATCCTGGTACCACACGTCGCGACTTGGACTCCCTTGCTGTCCAGTCATCCGCCTCAAGAAGTCTACCACAGGCACCAGACTGGGACCCCGACACGCATAAGTATGTCGAGCAATTACAGCAACAGTCCACACTCAAAATGATCTCCGAAGGACTGGAACGAGCGCATCGAAATTTTGATTCGTACCTGGAGGAGAATGTGGGCGTCAATTGGGAACTTCAACGGAAAAAGATATATGAGCACTTTGGGCTTACGCCGAAGGGCACAGACGCTCCGGAAGACTATGCAGCCAGTCCGGGCGGTAAAGGCAGCTTTGGGAAATCTACAAGGAGAGGCCGCTCAACGAATAAGAGCGGCCCTGGAAAGACTTCTCCGAATCGAAGTATCCTTGGGCAGTCGAGTCTGCAAAAGTCGGTCATCGGTACGCCAGGCGTAGGATCCGGCAATGCAACGTTGTTCGCAGATGTGGCTGAGAAGAATGGCGCGGCACCTGCAGTCCAAGATGACGGATATCTACGAGAGAGGCAACGTAAATTTGCAGACAAGGTGCAAGCTCTAAACCGAGCTCGCCTAGAAGAAGCTCCCTACCCAGTATTGCAGGAGTTCAAAAGTGTCGAGTTTCAGCCTGGTGGAGAGTCCCCTAGCCAGCTCGCAGACGCTTATGACGCCCTGATTGATATTGTTGGGGAGCACAAAGCGAAACAGCGACAATTTGCCGACGACTATCTAGACGAGGCGCCAAATTCTGCAAAGGCCACAAAGGTACGGAGGCGAATCCTTGATGGCTCCAGGCGCTGTTTGGAGAAAGCATTCTTCGAACAGGTTGAGGGTCTTGTTGCTAGGAACCCAAAAGAAGCCAATATTGGAGGTGTACCCACGACTATCAATAGGGTCCGAGCCTACGTCAGGATTCGTGCAGCGAGGAGAGACCTGATACCAGACGGTACTGAGCTGAGGGTCATTGGCGACGACTATTGTTGGGCTTTAGTCTTCTTCATGTTGAGAAGTGGGCTCGTGAAAGAAGCAGCAGAGTACGTCGTGTCTAATGCTACAGCCTTCAAAACGATCGACCGAAATCTCGTCACCTATATCACTGGGTTTGCAAGCAGTCCAGACGGAAGACTCGAGAGGAAGGTCCAAGACCACATCAACCGAGAGTATTCGAAACAGACACGCGTTGCACCGGATAACCAAGCTGATCCATACCAACTGGCCTGCTACAAAATTATTGGTCGTTGTGAGCTGAGCAAACGTGTCATTGACAGCATCAACCAGGGAGTTGAGGATTGGATATGGCTGCAATTCTGCCTCGCCAGAGAGGTCAATCGAGTAGAGGAGAGTGCCGGCGACGTCTTCGGCTTGGAGGAAGTACGAGAGACGATTTGGGAGATTGGTGAACGCCACTTCTCGAAAGGAGCAGAGGGTATGGGAGGCTACGGCACGTTCTTCTTCCTGCAGATACTGGGTGGCATGTTCGAACAGGCTGTCTCATATTTGTACTCCTATTCGTACATTGCCGCAGTACACTTTGCTATCGCTCTGAATTACTACGGCCTGTTGCGTGTCTCCAATTTCTCTGTTACGGAGACTGAACTTTGTAAGTCCTGCTGTCTTAGAACACTCCACGTTGTTATCTGACCACTTGCTAGTAACATTCAATACCAAGGAGCTCTCACAGATCAGCTTTGGTCGTATGATTGGCTACTACACCCGCGATTTCCGGTCAGGCAATGTCGAGGCGGCCGTCGACTATCTGACGTTAATCTGCCTCAACGCCGGCCTACCAGGGGCAATGGGGAAATCCCAATCTTCCCTGTGTCACGAAGCCTTGCGCGAACTAGTCCTCGAAACTCGCGAGTTTGCGCAATTACTTGGGGACATTCGCTACAATGGCATAAGGCTGAAGGGCGTTGTTGAGAAGCGCTTGCCTCTGATCGCCTTGGCAGACCAGGAGGATCTCCTCAAAGTAATTACCGTCCAGGCGGCTAGTGTTGCAGACGACAACGGCCGCACCAGCGATGCGGTACTCCTGTACCATCTAGCTGAGGACTATGACAACGTCATCTCCATTATCAACCGTACTCTCTCCGAGGCTATTGCCATCGATATTGGTCAAGAGCAAATGCGCCTGCAGCCGTCTAAGCCTAGAGCCATTGCACAATATGAGCAGAACCAAGAGCAGCAACAGCCAGATGGTACTACTTTGAGCTTGACTTCTGTGGACGATCCTTTCGTTTTGGCGAAAAACATGATCACCTTGTACAATGCCAATGCACTTTATTTTCAAAAGATCCGCCCAAAGAATCGCGAGATATGCGGAATACTACTACGCATGAGTGAAGCAAAGGCCAAAGCTGCGGCTGGTCAGTGGTCTGAAGCTATTGACGTATGTATTTCGCAACCTTTCCAACGTAGGATTGTCTGCTAACGTTTTCAGACGATCGAATCGCTCAACCTCCTACCTCTCAAGGCTCACGCATCCATTCCAACCATTCGCGCTTCGGCTACAGCATTCAACGCGCTACCTCCAACCATCTCGCGCAACATTGGACCGCTGCTTCTCTGGACCATCACATGCATTGGACAGCAGAGGGAACTATTGGCATCAAGGCAGTATGGTGGCGGAGAAGGTGGTACGAATAGAGAGATCAGTGACGAATTACTGGGCAGTGCACGAGATTTGATGGTCTTTGCGGGTCTGGTGAAATACAGGTTAGGCGAAAAGGTGTGGCAGGCAGTCTGTGGAGTCGGAGGGGATGTTGGGGCTTATTAGAGATAGAAAAACGGTGTACCGTTCGTGACGCTTTCAAGGACAGTATTATGGAACAGCGGCTCAAGATAGAAGAGGACTTGTATGAAAGGCTGCCAAAAGAAGGGGTTAAGCGTAGAAAAGTGCCTTGCTAACCCAGTGTTTGGGCGTGAACAGGCCTAATTGGCGGTCTATGGCCACCGAAAGCTGATAATCCAGCTGTAGGAAGAGTTGAGAAGTGCGAACTCTTGACTCAATAAGAACAGAAACGGTCGGAGTTCCAGCTCCAAGGATTAGCGAGTTCGATACGAAGGTTGGGTAAGCGACGAGAGCGATATCTTAGAGTCTTTAAGAGCTATAGAAAAGACTTTCCACGCTATTTAAGAGCTGGGGACGAGCAGACCTAACGGGTAGATAACTTGGAGGATGACTCTGACCCCCAAGTTTGGTGTCAAAGTATGTGGTAGACTTAGGCGCTAGTGTCAATGACTTCAATCTAAGTTAGTCTCAACTTGAGTGGTAAGTTAGGTATTCGAGCTTATTCTAGATTTGCCGATTACTCAATCGCGATCCATCTGAAGGGTGGAAAGACCAGGTCTTTGCTCCTCCGCACGTGTGTGCTGACATTTCCTGGCTCTGTAGCACTCCCAACTGCCCACCATCCTGATACCAAACCTGCTAGGGTGACTGCGAAAGACTTGTCATTGTTTCGTCACATATATAGCGAAGCAACTGCAGTGATATCACGCTTGATAGCGAGCTGCGCCGCCTGCATCTTCGTGAACAACTCAGGGTCCCCAATAATTCTCGCTGCGTTCTTGACCTCCCGACATGTCTCATCTAGTCTGGTGATGATACGAACAATGGTACCTTCCAACACGTCCGTAAGGTCAGTGATGCGGTTGAATGACATACCTCTTGCCCACTCATAGACAACTTCAACAAGCCCAAAGCGAGGCTGACTTGTGAAGTCGTTGGAGTCATCACTGGAGAGGATGACTTGGTGCTGCGTTTGGAAAGCATTGACCTTCTCGGATATATTGATGATTGTATCCCGCCCATTTTCCAGGTGAGGCGTCAAGGTGGGTACGTTGTCTGTTTTCTCTTGGAAGACAAAGGCTGATAGAAGAGCGACGATCTCTTCTGGTTCGAAGTCTGCCAGCACGTTGTCAAGGATGAGTTCCGTAAGGACGAGTTCATCCGCTGAATGTATCTAAAAGATGTTAGTTGACCTCTATTTGAAAAGGCATTCAAAGCTTGACTCACTTCACACGCTACTTTCCCTTTGAGCTCGACTCTGGAATTCTCATCGATGAAGCCCAAATCTTTCAAGACAGCTAGTCGCTGTCCATAGTCCGGAAGAAGTTGCAGGTTCTGGTCTGACATGAGTTGCCTTAATTGTGTGATGTTCTCCATGATGAGCCATTCGTCGTGACGCATTGAGAACTACAGTACATTAGCGTACGCTCAAGATCTCGAACACTAAAGTGACTGACATGCTTGACAAAATTTGGACAGTCGAGGCATTGAGCCTTTTGCACTTCAATCGCTTCCTGCTTGCGATGTTCCATGATATCTCGCGTCGTAAGCTCTTTGATGCGGCTCCAGTCCAATTCGTCCCATTCAGCTTTGCTCCACGATTTACAAATCTCAGTGGCTTCTTCTTCTGCGAACTTCACTGCTTCTATACGATGTTTTAGTATGTCATCGATTCCAATCTATGAATGTTTGTCAATACCTTTCTTCACTCGTAAGGTCCATATGGGTCTTCTGACCTTTACGCTCGTCCCGGTCACCGCGTCCACGTCACTCAAAGGGATTTTGAGGACCTTTAGTTCCAACTCTGCGACCTGCTTGGGAAGTGGTGCGAAGTAAGGCCGCAAATGAGGGAGATAGGGCAACAAATCGCTCGGCTGCCGTGTCGGATTCTTCGCACCAAAGGAAAGCAGCTCAACAGTTGGAGCTAGACCTCTGCTGACACCTTCGCGTGTAAGAATGCCTGCTGTACGTATGCCGTCCTAGGTCATGCATTAGCATCTTCCAAAAATTTCGCTGGGACCATTTTCACCTTTCGAAAAACGACCAGTCGCTTTGCAGAAAACATTCGTCGCCCAACAGGTGACGCCACCAGGCCTAAGTGTAAGTCCGCGGTGTCGGACTGGAATGCCATAGCTTCGGCATGACATTCCTCAAGGTCGATATCACATGTATCGCAAGGCTCACGTTTGATTTTTGCCAAGTCTGCCTCCGAGATCTTGACCTTCTTTTCTTGCTCTGGGAGAAGCGCTTGCGTGGCATTCTCACTGAAGCTCCGCTTGATCATCTCTTCGATTTTCAAAGCCTCAACTCGCAGGAGATTAAGGATCATACTGTAGGTCAGACGGAATTGTGAGCGCAGCTTGGTTGGATCTCCCAATATCATCTGCTTCAGTGTAGCAGCATGCGGCGCCTCATCACTGTTGGAATTGACGATAATGACGCTCCCAACAGGGTCAATGCCACGTCGGCCGGCCCTCCCAGCCATCTGGGTATACTCGCCAGGTAAAAGGTCTCTAAAAGCTCGGCCATCGTGCTTGCGAAACCCTGAGAAGACGACTGTGCGTGTTGGTAGATTCAAACCCATAGCAAAAGTCTCGGTCGCAAAGAGAACCTTCACAAGCGTCTTCGCGAAAAGTATCTCAACGACCTCTTTTACAATGGGCAGCAACCCTCCATGATGTACCGCAATACCTCGACTAAGCAATTCTCGCAATCGCCTGATCTGAGGCAGGATGCGGTCTTCTGGCTTGAGCCTGGCGATCGAGCGCTCGATTATCATATGTATAGCACTCTTCTCAGTTGCCGTACAAAAGTCCAGATTCGAAAGGGCATCGGCGTTCTGCTCACATCTTTTCTTCGAGAAGACAAAGATGCAGGCAGGTAGGAGGTCATACTTTTTGAGGTGCTGGACCAGATGAACCCATATATTTCTATCTTGAGCTGCGGTTGTTCGACCACCTCCACGCCCAGTTCGAGCAATGTTGCCTTGCCCTCGCTGCGGCTGACCTCTTCCGCGCTGCTGGCCGCCACGCTGGAGACCACCACGTTGAGGCTGGCCTCTTCCTCCTCTTGCGCCTGTCCCGCCACGCTGGTTGGCTGCTCCATTTGCTTCAGGGGCCTGAACTTTGTCTCGGCCTCCCATGGCCGTGTTAGCTTCCTTCCAACCCTGGTCCAGGAATCGCTTGTTTGGGTCGACGATCTTGTACATGGCTTTATCAGCCCACAGATAGTGTTCTAGCGGCACTGGTCTCTTTGGGGTCGAAATCACGTATATGTCTTTCTTTTTGGTTCTACCTACCCACGAAGCGAATTCGTAGGTATTAGGAACCGTTGCCGAGAGGAGGATCAGTGTGACATGCTCGGGGAGCATAATGATTACTTCTTCCCAAACGACACCTCGTTCCAAGTCGTTCACGTAATGAACCTCGTCAAAAATCACGAATTCAACGTCTCGTATCAAATCCGCTCCACGGTACAGCATGCTCCTCAAGATCTCTGTGGTCATGATTAGGCAGCTAGCCTCCGCGTTGATCTGGACATCACCAGTCAAAATACCAACGTCCGTAAATTCGAGTCTGAAGTCTCGGAATTTTTGATTGCTCAGAGCCTTAATTGGTGACGTGTAGATGGCTTTGGTCATGTGCTTCGCTGCCAGCGCAATTGCATACTCCGCAACTACGGTCTTACCCGCGGATGTGTGAGCTGCCACAAAGACCGAGTCTCCGTTTTCGAGATGATACACAGCCTCCTGTTGGAACGTGTCGAGCTCGAATGGCCAAGTCCTCGCCATGTCTGGCACGAGCTCCTGAAAGTTTGTGATTTCCCTCTTGACATCGACCATATGAGCCCATTCTCTGCCTCCACGCTTGTTCGACGATGCTGCTAGCACACCATGAGGTTCTAATGCGGGAAATTCGACAGGTAGCAAAGAATCAACATCCTCGTCTTCCCCCTCACTCGAGTCGATACCACGAGGCTCGTGCCCGTCTTCGGTGTCACCATTGACTTTATATTCTTCTCCAGTGTCAAGATTGACTGAGTCATCCGGCTCGGCTCCCAGAGTATCTTCAACTTGCTTTGCTGTGTCTTTGTCGACTTTTACCCTTGACCTTCCAAAATCAAGACCCCTCGTGAAACCTGGAGGGATCTCGAGCAGCGTACCTTGGGAGCCGAAGTCAATTACACGGTCCAATTTGCTACCTTTAGTACCCTTCACTTGCTGCTTGTCCTGGATGGCTTGATCTTCGAGTGCCGCTACAGCTGTAACACCATCGAGACCTCCCGGGGCAAATGGAAAGAATCCAGCGGCTCCACGAACGAAGTCGGCGCGGTTAGCTGGCTTTCTCAATAGCGAGGTAGAATTTTTGGCGGTGGCACTATTGGCTGGCACGGTCACTTCTTTGTAGCCGGTGACTTTGCCCTCTAGACCTTCTCTAGTAAACCGAATAATAGTCCTGGTCTGGGTCGGCGCGAGTTCATATATCCCACTGTAGTCTGTAGGAATGTCCCATCGCCAATAGTGTACGTTAGCCGGCATCCATGAGATGCATTATCGATGACCTACTGTTGCAGCTTATTCAACCATTCTGGCCCAAAAGATGTTCTGTGTAAGGTCTCGAAGTCAGCTCGCTAATCGAAGCTGTGGATGAAGTTACAATGGAGGATCTGCGTGGAAAAGGACATACGGTGGACTTAGGAAATTGTCTTCGAGCTTCCTCTTGAGAAGCTTGGGATCACTTTTGATCCGTTTTCTCGGTCGCTGTTGACTCAATATTCCATCGATACACTCATCTTGCTCCACGGCTTGATCATCCGCATCTAAATGAAGTTTTTCAACAGCACGCAAGAATTCTGAAGACATCAGGAAAACCTTCAGCTCCTTCCACGTGAATCCAAGTCCAAGAAACGTACTGGGTCGATACGACCACGAACAGTATGTCTGTGTGGCGGCTGGAATGACGCTTAGATGGCGGATTCGAAGGGTCGTTCTTCAAGCGGTATGTAGAATGAACCACTGGAATAATCGACTTTCTGTGTATTTTTGACAAATCTATACCCGCTCTACTGCTTGCTGTCTGAAAGGCGTATCGGTGGCTATCACCAAATTGTAACAGCGATATTTACGAAGGAAGAAGTCTCCACAACGCGATAACATTTAGTGAATGTTGGATACTATAACACAAAAGCTATATTGGAGCTGAGACCCCTCTCTAGAACACCTCGCCAATATTAAGATCTGTTACACTATTCCGAAGTGTTCATTTTACCAATCATCCAAGCCTGCCATAGCTTCCATATCATCCTCGAAATTATCTTCCATTTGCTGACGCGATTGATCTTGTTCAGTTGGCAGAGCAGCTCCTTCTGCCTTCTTCGTCTCATCCTCAGCCAGCAGTGCATCTAGATCGTCCTCCTGAGGCTGCTCGCCCAGCGCTTCTTCGTCATCAGATATGAATAGACTTTCTTTCGAGGCGTCGTGTTTCACCTTGCTACCCTCTTTACCTGGTCTTGGGGTAGCCGCATAGATCTCATCGTCCTCGTCGTCAATGCCGTTGGCATCGACAGGTGTTCGCGGCCTCTCAAGTGGAGCTACGGCTGGTGACTGGTCTTGTGCTAGTCTCGAGCTCTTTTCTGCGTAGTCTGCCTTCTTTGTGAAGTTCTCTGAGGCGTCCAGAGTATCCTGTGGTTTGCTCTCACGGATCCATTCTTTCCTCATTGTCTGCATTCTTTTCGTGTGACCAAGCTTCTCGATTATTGCAAGAGCGTCCGCGAATTTTGCACGTGGATACAAGTCATCTAGCCATAACTGGTAGGCATTTAACAGCCGAGCAACATCCGAATACTACCAAAGATATTAGTCGATCTACCGGAAGCTTCACTGTGACAACGTACCTCATGTCCCTTGCCCTTGAACCGTAGCCGATCTTTTGCAATCCACCGCAACTTTGGAATCCCCGCCGGTGATAACAGCCTATTCTCAATTGAGCATTCATCATCTAGGCAAGGCATCCCGAGGTCCTGACCTGTTCTCGTCTAGCTTTGGCACAGGCGCTCTCTTTTTGACCACCTTGATCTCTTCATCAATACCCAAAGCATCCCCATTCTCTTTCCCGTCGGCATTCGCCGTAGTCTTACCCCTGGCAGGAGCGTCCATATTAGTGTCGACATCACGAAAGACGTCGCCAATGTCGTAGTCGAAGAGATCATCCAAATCGTCTGCAGGCACAGGAGGCCCGTTGCGAGCGCCTATATCGACAGCTGCCATCATGATTGTGTGAAAATGTTCTCTCGTAATTATACTGCACTTGAAAGCTGTTCAGCATGTAATTGTGAAACTCGCAATGACGTGTTTTTAGTGCGACCCATTTTTGCTAAAGACACACCGTGCTCATTTTAATATGGCAACCTACTCCGCAAAATCATCTACCATTCTGCCTTTCACGCCTCTTCAACGTGCTCTCGACTGGTCGCTTTGAGCCCAACATGTCGGACCTGCAGAAGCGGCCTTATGTGCCGGCGAAGCAATTGAACAGTCAATACCCAGTCAGTGCCCCTCAATTGGTTGACGAAGCAATGCTAATAAGCTCTTGAAGCTCATTGACAGTGATCCGTACGTACCTCGTTCTGAACCTCCCTGCTATGCCGCTAAGAATTGAATAGGCACTTCAAGCGTGTAGTTAAGTATGCTAGAACATCGGATTACTACCAAGGGGCGGCCTTCGCTGCCTTTGGCCCAGGCCTGATGTTGCTGTGGGAGAGGCTTGCGCCATCACACGTTGGCAAAGGAAGTTTTGCATCAATCATGCGGCTTTCATGCACCATTGGTGCTGGTGGTGGATTCATCTACTTCTACACCTGCTCAATCCGTATGGATCCCACTGGTCGCTGGTGAACGTATAAGCTGATGCGCTCAACAGAGCGATTCTACGGCATGGAGGAGAATAAGCGAGAGGTTGAGATGGACATGCGGGAGATGGTTGACAGAGTCAAGAGGAACGAGCCACTGTACGGAAAGTCGAGCCTCACACCATACATGCAGGGTGTGGCTTCGCGGAATTCGAGATATTCTGGGATCTTTTTACATCTTGTTCCATGGTTCAATTTCGTGAATCACAATCAGGTATACTCCGAATCACGCGCAGCATCACTTGTTTTTTGACTGACGATTTGTAGCATGGAGTCGATACCGCCAAATACTATAGGCAGGCTGAAAGAGAGCTCGCTGCAGAGCAAGCGGAGTCTGCTGGCAGCAACTGAATGTAGATAACGGAAGGGGGCGTTTCTAGGAATTTATGACTTTGTCTTGCACATTACTCTGTCATGACCTCTGATCTCGTCGTTTCTATTTCTTGTCAGAACGACAAGCAAGCAGACTTTATACTCTATACTTACCATATTACCTTACTCTCAAGAGGATTGAATGGGTGGTAGTACCTAGGGATACTGCGACACTGGCAGCCAACACATCGCTCGTCATAGTGAGAGCCTTTCTCTAGCCACTCTACCGAGAAGACGGCACAATATCAGTATTAAGATGCCGGTCTCTCTTTCGTTTCGGCTCTGGTGCTAATAGAAGGTCACTCAACGATCTCCCATATAGTCGTTCAGAGTCTTACCCTTTCCATTCTCCTGAATATAGAACCGCCGCAGCAACATGATAGCTTCTTCGCGAAACAGATCTCCGTATACCGGATAAGGCTTGTCCACACCAGGACTACGGACACAAGATTAGTACTATTTATTCACTTAGCGTCAGATCTTCCATACTCAGAATGAATTGAAAGCACTCCACCAGTGCCACCAAAACGGTCATTGGCGCATCCGAAGTATACAGCTCTAATATGGTATTGGCGGAGGGCTGATGCACACATAATGCATGGCTCTACGGTCACGTATAGATCGGTTTCGCTGAACACAGAGGGTGAATATTTGTCTAATATTCTGCTGATAGCTAAGAACTCTGCATGGCGGGTTCCCTGTCAATTTTGCGTCAGACAGCATTCGGCGTATTAAATTCATATAGACAGAGATATTGGCAGTAGTCATTAAGCACGTTACCCACATTCAGCGAACGATTCGTATCATTCATGCCCTCCCCAATTATTTGACCACGATGTACATAGACGCATCCGACGGGTACTTCGTCAGAGGCCAACGCTTGCTCTGCCTAATTCAGTCAATCTACTAAACGATTACAGTGATCGACTGTAGATAGATGCCGTACTAGATTCAATGCAGCTCGCATATACTTTGGATGGGTCTCATCTTGTAGAGTCAGAGTACCAGCCGCAAAGTCCTTGTCACGCTCCACGGTCTGAATGGCATTCATGTCATCAACCATCCGAGATACTCTCAGCGAAGAACCGCTCCTGCTGACTTTCCAGTGTTTGGTAGGGCTGAGAAATATTGGCGTGCCACTTAAACCGCCTTCTTTTGCGACGCGTCCTACCTCCAATAGATATGATGAACAACAAAGACGACCAAGTAGCAAGGGGACGATTGGGGAATAATGGCGCGCGGTGTGGCAAGGTCTGGCTCTGGCCGACCGGTACAGCAGAATGGTGATCCACCACAGTCAACCGCTGCACAGCTTGTCAATCATTTCACAGATGGGAAGAAGCATTCCAAAATCAAGGATCAAGAGACCTTCCGGCTATTGCTTCGAGAAGTTCTTGGTACAGATAACGAGCAAATTTCGCACCCAAACGCGTTCGAGACTGATAGCAATGTTAATTTCAAGCTCATCTACGTAATTGTCAAAGCTGGTCTCGATGTGTTGACACCGGATGATCCATTCGGAAGAAGTCGAGAGCTGCGTTTGCAGGCTATCGAGAGCCTGAGCGCTATAGAACACACCATCGGGAGGAATCCAGAGGTTCTTTTCGTGACGTCTCCAAGTCAAAAAGGTGATCCTAAGCCGCATGGTCCATTGTACATATGGCTTGTGCCTAAGGTGTTGGCTCTAATCTCCCATCCTAGTGACGAGAATGTCACGAATGGGGTAACTAAAGTGCTCGAGGCAGCCTTGGTGGCGGAGAGGAAGACGCATATTAGAAAAGCAGGGAAATCTTCTGTGATGAGATACATACAAGGATGCGTCAAAGGTCAAATTGTTGAATTAAAGTTAATAGATACTCAGAGCTAACGCCTAATTTCAGATGTTCTACACTACATTGAAGAATCAATTACCACGAGTCCAACACAAATTGTTAACTTGCCTCTAGCAGGCTTCCCCTCGAACGCAACTATCGCAGAAGTCTGTCTGGATGACTTGCAAGCTACTGTTCAGCAAAGTGTTCTCCAAACACCACTCCGAAGTATCGCGCAAGCGAGTAGTGTGACAATTTGTCTGTTGTCTGTTGTCGTGACCATGCTCGCCGTCCAGGGGAAAAGTATCTCTACATTACCTGATGAGACATGGGCTCTGAACGCATTGGTTCGCTTCTGGCGTGCTTTGGCATTGGAAGGTGCAAATTTCGGCCACGGTCAATTATCGCCGTCCTGCCTGATCACGTTCTTGGACATGTCTCGCAAGCTTCTCGGACGCATGGCGCACACTAAAGCTTCTTCAGCAATTGTGTCTAGGAGTGCGTTTTTACTTTCACAGTTGACGGCCACACTTCTTGGCCTTGAAACTTTGCCATTGGCAGCTTCTGTTGAAAGAATGCTTTGCCTCATTCTTCTTGGATTCGCTTTCGCAGCCCAGAGATCTCAGCCTTTACGTCGAATTTTCATTGAGCAAATCTTATTATGTATTGCTACTTTGATCGAAGACCAAGACCGTCTCAATGGGTTCGGTCAAGACCTACAGGTATGTGTTGAGGAGCGCGTTCATAAAGGTCATTCGGCTCACAAGATGGCAGGATGCGATATCCTTGATCGTCCACTTGAAGGATGAGAACCTTCTGTCAGGCCCGAGTCCGTTACCACAGGCTCAGATGCCGTCGTTCAAAGATTCAGAAGTCGACCTGCTATGTCGTAATTACTTCTCTAGCTCTGTATCCGACTCTGCTAGCGAAGCGGAGAGGCCCAGAAAGCGAGTGCGTCTTTCTATTGTTAAGGAAGGATCGAAGGAGCTCGACGCACGTTCATTAGTCGTTAAGACGATCAAAGATTTGCTAGGTCTTCAGGAGAATAGCGAATTAGTTGGTCTGAGTCAAACCGCAATGTAGGGTGCTCGCTTTCCCAATCAAACTCGGGCTACTGACATAGACTAGTAATTGCTATCCAACGCTTTCTGAAGAACAACGGTGTTTGCTATATGCATCAATCGGCCAACTAATATGCACAAGCGTGGGAGCTTTCTGCGAAGCCTCTAGAGGGAAGAATGGATCTTTACTCTCTAAAAAATGTTATATCTGCGATATCGAACCCAGAGAAACATTGAAAGACAGAGATCCGCTAGCCACGTGGGACGATCCAGAAGCAGAGGGTATTTTCGCAGCAATTGCAAGTCTGATAAAGCTTCCCGAGACACAGAAATTTCGACGACCCCGCGTTGCCGCTATGTTGGCCTTGAAGCGGCTTCTATCTCATACTGCAAACATGAACCATCTTGATCTCACATCATCCCCGTTCGGACAGTGGTGCTTGCAAGCATTACACAGCTCTATCAGAGAACTACGCGTTGCCGCAGGGTCAGTTGAAGCGCAGCCCCTTTATTAATATATACTAAACTCCAACAGACGGACCTTGCCTGCCTTCTTGCAAAGCCATCTACCAGCTGCTTTGCTTGTAAAAAACCGTCTCGTCGCTATTGACGTCTTGCGTCATATGTCTGGCCAGAATGACCTTGCATTGCAGGAAACGAGCATATTAGCCTGGGGTCAAATAGCCCGGTATGACCGCTACCCACACTTCGCGTCAATACGCTTATCTTGCTTTCCAGGGTATCTTGCGGTGACCACATGAACCTTATCTTACTGAAACTTGTCGAATACCTTGGTCATACGAATGCACTGATATGTGGGCTTGCATACGATGAGGTTTGGACTGCCTCCATACACAGAACCTTGACGACTTACTGACATTATGAAAGATTCAACAAATCTCGAATCACAGCCCCTTCTCGGCAATGAAGCTTTTTGCTCCATACTGGCGTACCATTGCTGTCACTGTGGTCCAAGACTTGCAAAGAAAGCCTCAAGTTGCGCAACAGATGTCTGATCTGTTGGCAATGAGTGTTTCCGATTTCCTCTCCATGACTCAGGTTCACACCGTACCTTTCTTCGTATTGACCAAAAAGCAGGATATACTTCAGAGAATTGCAGATGCCAGCGGTCAGTCAATTATGGCGCTTTGCAGGGAACACAACAATTTGGCTGCGATTCTCTCGTGTGTCTTACTGCAATCTTCAAGCGATGTGGAGAGTATGGTCATGAATCTTCTCCATGCAGTGTCTCCCGAGTACAGCAATGTGGACTGCGCAGAATTGTTAAAGTCGGAGCCACAAGCGACAGCTGCAGAGTTGCTAAGGGCTGCAGGAGAAGACAATGATCTGAAGAAGTCCAAAGTAAGTCAATGCTTCATGAATTCTGCGGATGCCTAGGCTCACCACTCCGAGGCTCATCAAGCACTCCATTACCTGGCTAGTGTCACCCATGGCAAAGGGATCTCGGGTCGAGGATCAGCACGCAAGATGGATGTAATTGGCTCATTTTTCGAATCCCACGTTCTTGGCATAATGGCGCTCCTGGCGGACATCATCAATGATGGCAAGGGTCCACAGCCAGTCTTGGAAAAAATGAGGTGTCTGGGCGCAATCCGCGAGATGATCAAGCTTGCCAAAAATTACGTTAGCAATGGTTTGCCACAAGTATAGCTTCGCGTTCACTTTCCTGTACATTGAGCTAATGTATTCTTTCAGATTTGTGCATGTCTAAGATCTGCCATCGAGAACAAAGAGCTTTCGAACGAAGGCCTTGGCGCTTGGCTTGTCATGATGAACACCCTTGGTGAAGACGAGATCGCAGCGCTAGTAGATCCGACATTTGCTATCCTTGTGCAGCATTGGCGTTTGTTTGGTTCCGGCATCCAGGGACAGGCTTATGACATGATCGATCACCTCATGAAAACCCACTCAACTATGATTTGCGACATTGTGCACACATTGCCATCTCTTTCATCAATACCTCTCATGGCCAAATTTGAAGGGCAATTGGATGCACTTAAATCCCGCATGGATGTGAAGCACCACTTCATAGCCTTCAGTCAGCGTTGCCAGAATGAGAATGCAACCGTGGCCGTGACGGCCCTTCGCGAACTCGCGGAGTACCTTACAGAGCATCAAGGCTTTCTGCACGAGGCTGCTAATAGTGAACAACCTGACACTGTTGTAAGCCAGCTGATTCGGTCTATCCTTGATACTTCTGTGCTGTTCAGTAGTACGAATCTAGAAATATCCGTTTTATGCGCTAAATGCCTTGGACTGGTCGGATGTCTGGACCCAACGCGCATCGAAGCGACTAGGGAGAAGAGGGAGATTTTGGTCCTTTCCAATTTTGTAAGAAATGACGAGACTAATGACTTTGTCATTTTCTTCCTTCGCGAAGTTTTGGTCAAAGCATTCCTATCCGCGACCAATTCAAGAAGCCAGGGGTTCCTAGCGTATGCTATGCAAGAGCTACTGAGCATATCCGCGATCAGGGAAGCTGTAATCTCTCGGTCTCGCGATGGACCACATGATGCAAACTATCGCAGATGGGTTTCGCTACCCGAGTCAGTGAGGACCACTCTAATGCCTTTCACGGACTCAAAGTATTTTGTGACGGCTGGGGTATCCCAGCCGCCATGCACCTACCCTCTGTACAGCGGAGAGATGAGTCACGGGCATTGGCTTCGCGCAATCACATTTGACCTTCTCAAGAGAAAGTTAGGGACAGGCAAAGTACAGACGATCTTTTCCGTACTGAGTCGAATAGTACGATTTCAGGATATTTCAATATCTAATTTCTTACTACCGTTCGCCTGTTTGAATGTGATTGTCAATGGCGAGGACCATGACAGACGGGAGATTGGCCGCGAATTGCTGCAGATTTTGCTCCATTCGTTGCCAGACCAAGCTCCGCGGCGGGACAATGTGATTCTCTGCAGCCAGGTGAGTGTCACAAATCTTAGCCTCAACTTTTACTTATTTACACTGTTTGCAGACGGTATTCCAAGTGCTAGATTATCTATCTAGGTGGATGCAGGAGAAGAAAAAAGAGCTCGCCAATTGCCGAACCCCAGGAACGCGAACGGGGCGCTCCTTGTCCCAAGCTGATGCAGAAAGGGACATATTGCAGATCAGCAGTGTTGAATCGGTTCTCGCCATCATACCCGCGGACGTCATATCTAGACGAGCAGTCGAGTGTAAATCTTATTCTCGCGCACTGTTTCACTGGGAGCAATACATCCGGCAACAGAGAGAACGATGTCAAGCTAATCTACAAGAGGGGAATCTGGAACCGCTCTACGAGAGACTCCAGGAAATTTACACACAAATTGACGAACCTGATGGTATAGAGGGGATCTCGACTCACCTGCAAGTGCTCAACATTGATCAACAGATCCTTGAGCATCGTAAGGCGGGGAGATGGACTGCAGCCCAAAGCTGGTATGAGCTGCTTTTGAACGAACGACCAAACGATCTTGAAGTGCAATGCAACCTTCTTACCAGCCTCAAAGAATCAGGCCAGCATGGTAAGAATCTAATCCAAAGTCGAGAACATGTTTCAGTAACTGAGGTAATGCAGATGTCTTGTTGAACCAAATCGATGGTTTCCAGCACTCACACGCGAGCGAGGCGCTATCATTACCCTTCGCCGTAGAGGCGTCTTGGGTGACTGGAAAATTGAGCAAACTAAGAGACTGCCTTGCTTTGGCCACGGAGAACTCCGAAGGAGACTTCAACGTAGGAATCGGACGGGCGCTTTTGGCGCTCTCCGAGGACAGGCTTGTGCAGTTCTCGAGTATCTTAGAAAATCTTCGCCAGATCACCGCGAAGGGCCTTTCTATGACGAACACGGCCTCACTTCAAGACTGTCATGAAGCGCTGTTAAGATTCCACGTGCTTACCGAGATCGAAACAATAAGCGGTGTACGAGACGGCAATATAGCTGATAAGAGGAGCCCTACAGCATCCATGAATCAAAGGCTCGATGTGCTTGGGCCATTCTTGTCTGACAAACAATACATACTGGGCCTTAGACGGGCAACGATGCAGCTCTCCAAGTAAGTTCCTCATCGGGCTTTGAGGCGTAAGCTAACCTTGCAAGGCGTAATTTCTCGGAGGTCGATGTCGCTTCTGCTTGGATCACGAGTGCAAAGTTAGCGCGGAAAGGCAACTTCATCCATCAAGCTTTTAATGCTGTTCTTCACGCTTCGCAACTAGGGGATGAATCGGCCAGAATTGAGCATTCTCGCTTGTTGTGGAGGGAAGGCAACCGTCGTAAGGCTATTCAAAGTCTTGAAGGTGCTATATCAGCGAACGCTTTCCGTTCCTATGACTATACCGAGACCGAGGAATCAATTACAACGAACAACCCAAGTAAACAGCAACAACAAAATTCACGGAAAGCAAGCGCTCACCTGCTGCTCGCGAAGTGGATTGACAGAGCCGGCCAAACGCAATTTGAGGTGGTGACTCAGCAATACAAAAAAGCAATCGAGTTCCACATTCGATGGGAAAAGGCCCATTATTGTGTTGGGAAGCACTACAACAAGCTCTTGGAGTCGGAGAAGGCCAAACCACCAGCGAAACAGGCTCAGACTTTCATCAGTGGAGAAATTGCGAAGCTTATCATCGAGAACTATCTAAGGTCACTTGCCTATGGCGCGAAATACATATACCAGACCTTGCCCAAATTGTTGACGCTCTGGCTGGATTTGGGTTCCGAAACCGAGAAACCTCTAGATCCAAAATATGGAAATAACCGTGAATTCATGAGCTTTGTCCCAGGTCAGCAAAAGAAAATGCTTGAATTTTGCAATCTGCAGATGAAAAAGTACGTCGATCGTTGTCCAGCTTTCGTATGGTATACGGCCTTTTCTCAAATAGTGGCTCGGATATGTCATCCAAACCAAGCTGTCTACAAGATCCTGGTGGAGATTGTCGCCAAAGTTGTCAGCACGCACGCCCCGCAAGCACTTTGGACTCTGCTGGCTGTTGTGAAATCTTCCTCGAAGGATCGGGCGAGTAGGGGGGCTACGTGCATGCATAGAGTCATGGACCACGCGAAGAAGCTGAGGGGCGACTCAATAGGACTTGAATTAAAGGCGTTGATTGCGCACGGCCAGAAATTATCTGATCAGTTGCTCCACGCTTGTGAAGGCGACATACACGGCAAGCCAGCGAACATCAGTCTGTCCAAGGATCTTGGCTTTAATCATAAAATAGCTCCCTCCAAAATGGCAATCCCGCTGGAGATGTCTTTGACAGCCAGTCTACCCACAGGGACGGAAAATGTAAACATGAGGCAGCACAAACCTTTCAGCAACAGAGATTGTGTTACAATCTCTTCTTTCTTGGATGATGCCTTGGTCCTAAATTCTCTGCAGCGACCACGAAAGATCAATATTAGAGGCTCAGACGGTCACGTCTACGCGCTCCTTTGCAAGCCCAAAGACGATCTCCGAAAGGATCAGCGCCTGATGGAATTTAATGCCATGATCAATCGTGCTCTCAAGAAAGACGCTGAGTCCAGCAAGCGCCGCCTCTACATCAAAACCTACGCCGTCACTCCTTTGAATGAAGAATGCGGTCTAATCGAATGGATCGACAACCTCAAAACCCTACGCGAGATCCTCCTAGCCAGCTACAAGCAAAAAAACGTAGCAATCAATTACGGCGAGCTACGCCAACTCCTCACCGACTCCATATCAGCTCCAAATAAGCTTTCAATCTTCACCCAGAAGATCATCCCCCACTTTCCCCCGGTGTTCCACGAATGGTTCGTCGAAATGTTCCCCGAACCAGGTGCCTGGTTCACAGCACGCCTCCGCTACACGCGCTCGTGCGCAGTCATGTCAATAGTCGGCCACGTCCTCGGCCTAGGTGATCGCCACGGCGAGAACATCCTCTTCGAAGAAGGCAACGGCGGCACCTTCCACGTAGACTTCAACTGCCTCTTTGATAAAGGTCTTACCTTCGAGAAGCCAGAACTTGTCCCCTTTCGCCTCACCCACAACATGATCGATGCCTTTGGCGCCTACGGCTACGAAGGTCCGTTCCGCAAGTCGTGCGAACTTACCCTCGGTATTCTCAGGCAGAATGAAGATACCCTGATGACTATCCTCGAAACATTTTTGTATGATCCTACGACAGACTTCATCGGCACGAAGAAGAAGACGGTAAATATCGTGCCGGATACGCCGGAGGGCGTGCTGGAGAGTGTGAGGAATAAGGTTAGAGGACTGTTGCCGATGGAGAGTGTGCCGTTGAGTGTGGAGGGGTATGTGCAGGCGTTGATTTTGCAGGCGACGGATCCGTTTAAGTTGGCGAGTATGTATATTGGGTGGTGTGCTTTCTTCTAGTGTTGCAGATCGTGGGGATTTGTGGGGCTTTATGAGCAGACCAGCGCCTGCTGTCAGGATTGTCAACGTCTGGTGAAGTGTAGTAGCCCACTGAATGGCTATCCTGCAGCCCCCCCAATTTTCTCGAAAGCGTGGTTTAAGACTCCAGTCTGTCAGAATGCTCAGCTTTAGCGGTGGTCTGGCAGGTGAATTGTTGTCTTAGCCTTGCTCCAGTGGCTGTAGATACTATACTTTGCATTCATTGCCCCAGCTAGTCAGCATGCCCAGCTTTTTCAGTTTGTTATAAGCCCTCTTTTTTGACTCGCACCCTGGTCCTTTTATTCAAATATTTTCTCGCATAGGCAGCGTATCAGCGAGTTCTCCATCATATTTCAGTGACTGACAGTACATGTCTTGTCGTCCTCCTGGACCACATCCTCAAAAGCAACCATGTTGTGGATTAATAGCCGCCTTATAAGTATCATACTGGACCGAATATAATGTGAGGTCTCTAAAATCATAAGAAGAAGTTATCATTACCTATGAATATGTATACTCTTCACTGTTCAACGATCCACATAATACCCTAAACAATATTTCCCCATCGCTGCTACTCAAGTCCAATCTAATATGCTACCATGGACGAAAGCCCATCCATCTCACGGTCAAAATTCTTGTGCTGCGAGATAGCAAAGGTATACGCAGCAATGAAGTCCTTGGCTCCCTTAGCCATGTTGATCGTCTCCTTAAAGCTCTCCGGCTTAGCAGCTCCAGCAGTCACCACGCCATAGGAGTCAACGACATCATGACTACCACTAGCCGAGAAGCTCATACCCTCAACTTCGCGAGCAGTCTTGACAAGGTTGACGGCCTCACCTGTGGCACTGATGGCTTTCAAAAGCTTCGCGGACCCAGTGGACGACACGACCTTGCTTGTGAAGGGTCTCAATGTGCGATCCACCTGGGATGAAGACGGAGTCAAACATGGTGGAGCGTATACCCTCGAAATGGTGATGTGGCTGGACGCCTTTGCCGCTCTTGCTCTCACCATCTGCGTAGACGGTCTGGCGCTTGGGACCAATGACATATGGGAAAGCCTTGGCAGCTTTGAGTGCTGCGTAGACGCCGTTGAAGGCGACTGGGTCATAGCCGTCTGCGATAAGGATGGCGACACGACGACTGGCAATTGTTGGTTCGGGTGCGTTCTAAGCGGTAATGCTGAGGCCGGCGGACTTCTTGCCAGCATTTGGCTTGCCTTGCTTTGTGGGGGTCGGTGCACCCGCCTTTTCGGCGGCGGCTTGTGCAAGTTCGAGGTCGATGTCGCAGAGACGCTCAGTGATAGACTCGTACACAATTGGGTCGTCGCAGCGATCGAGCTCGAAGCCCAAGGCGGAGATCAGATGCATCTTCTCCGGTGGGGTCTGAGGGTTTCAGAATAGCTGCGCCTGGGAAATGTGGTCCTTGAACTTCTTGCTCTTGAGGCGGAGCTTCATCCCTTCGACCTTTGCTGGATGATCTACATATCCGCCTTCGGAAGGCTTCGCTGGAGGGACAGCTTCCTTTCGGTTGGGCCAGTAGTTGATTGAGCCAGCTGTAATTCTATGGCGGCCTTGACCATCTCGGTTTTGGTTCACAACCGGGCAGAGGGGGCGGTTAATGGGCAGTTCCTGCCAGTTGATACCGAGTCTGGAGAGCTGAGCATCGAAGTACGAGAAGTTGCGTCCTTGTAGTAGAGGGTCGTCACTGAAACCAATACCCGGAACAACATGACTGGTACAGAACGCCACCTGTTCCGTCTGGGTAAAGTACTCATCGACGTTGCGGTTGAGCTCCAACTCTCCAATGTACCTGATTGGCACAAGCTCCTCGAGCCATACCTTGGTGGATTCGAGTACATCGAAATCGAAGTCGTCTGCTTGAGATTCTTTCAGTGTTTTGATTCCGAACTTCCAGGTTGGGAAAATGCCCATGGAGATTGCTTCGTAGAGATCCTTGCGGTGGAAGTCGGGATCTTGGCCTGCCAATTTGAGACCTTCGTCCCAGACGAAGGAGTGAACTCCCAGGGTAGGAGTAGAATGGAATTTCACGAAGTGTCTCTCGCCCTTTGCGTTATCAAGAGTGTAGGTATTGACACCGAACCCCTGCATCATTCGATAAGATCGGGGGATTCCACGGTCAGACATAGTCCACATGAACATGTGAGTGGCTTCGGAGTGAAGGAATTGGAAATCCCAGAGATTGTTATGAGCTGACTGGGCTTGCGGCACTTCAGTATCAGGCTCAGGCTATCCAGGATGAATCAGATCCGGGAACTTGATGGCGTCCTGGATAAAGAAGACTAGGATGTCATTGCCAACGATATCCCAATTACCCTCCTCAGTATAGAACTTGATGGCGAAGCCTCGCACGTCACGGACAATGTCTGCACTGCCTCGGCTACCAAGCACGGTGGAAAATTGGAGGAAGACAGGCGTGGTACGGGAGGTATCGGTAAGGATCTTAGCGCTGGTGACATCCTCCGCACTCTCGTATAACTTGAATGTTCCAAAGGCACCTGCGCCACGGGCGTGCACGACTGGTTCTGGGATACGCTCGTGGTCGAAGCGGTGGACCTTCAGGCAGTGTTAGTGGTTACTATCTCAAAGTCTGGGTGGTTGACTGACCTTCTCTCGTGCATGATTATCTTCCAATAGCGAAGGGCCAATGTGATCCTCGGTGGAGGCAGTCTGCCAGTGGTCAGTGTTGCTGACCTTGTTCCCCCAGTCGGTGGTCATTTTGTTCTTGGAGGAGTCATAGTGGGTAGTGTCTTTGGCCAAGTCTGCAAGCTTTGGGTTCGAGGAGGCAGCTCGGTCCATGTTTACGATCTTGTGCATACCATCGGCGATAGAGGATGCCATCTCTGTCAGCATGGGCTGTCTTGGTAATCGGGTCGATGGGGCGGATTGGTATGCGTGACTTGAATACTCCGACCGAGTACGAGTATATAGAAAGGAAGGGTGGTGAATCGTGAGAACGAGTGGCAGATGAATGAAAGTGAGAGGAGCTCGCCAGCTACTACCTTAGGTAGCAATGCCATCAACTGCCGGGTCGTGACGTGAATGGCAAGAGAAAGGATACCTTATTGTGATGACGACAGACACGCCATTTCACTCCGTTCACCGCATTTTGCAAGATAAGATACCTTACAGTATCAATTGCCAAAAGGGGCCATGAAGCTCCGCAAACGGGTAAGGTACCTTAGCTTTTACCAAACGCGTGTTTCTGGTTTATGATACCACTGGAAGACTTCCCACCCATTCCGCATAAACATACCATCTAGTATATAGTAACTCCATTCAACCCGCGTCGAGGAGACCTCAGCTCTTAGACATCCTGTTGAAGAGCTCCATCGTCTCATGATAGTCAGCCTTGGTCCTTCGGAACGGAGCTCGCTCCTCGAGGCACTGGAGACTCTTGGCCCAGAGACTTGCGTGTCTGTAGAGAGCGCGAGGGCCAAGGGTTGAAGCTAATGAGATTCCAGAGTCGTGTGGGGTCGCGTAGCACGAGGCTGTGGAAGACCCAAACGAATAGGAGTACTTAAACATTCTCTTGGAGGACAGGTACGAGTACAAGCGAATGATCATGACTTGTCATTCTATTCAACACCTCCAGTCATTTTGGTGCTTTTTATGCCCCTCGGCCAAGGCGTTTCAGCCCTATCAAATTGGATGTTGGGTAAAACGAATTCGCGACTCGTGAATTAGACCAATTTGCTCATGTTGACCTCTTTGCGCTCTTGCTATCATCGAGCTGGATTAAGAGCTCCAGTACACCGCCATAAGATCACTCAAAATAGGCTGACTGCATCCTTTGATAGGGTGAGATGCTACACTGATATGTCCAGCAACGAATTTGACGAATCTTGGAAACATCAAGTCCGCATTGCAGAAAATCAGGATGAGGCCCAGATCTTGAGTAAACTAAAGAACCTGCTCGAAGGTCGAGTTGAATTGGGGAAGCAGCATTGGCAGCTATGTGTAGATGGACAAGGTATCAGGCGAAGCTTCCATTTTAAGACCTTCAATAAGACTTGGGTGAGTCTGAAATGATAGGTATTATTCTGGGAACTGACGGGAGCAAAGAATTTTATGCAAGCCGTTGCCGAGCAGTGTAAAATGAAGAGACATCATCCTGAATGGTGGAATGTATGTCACCAACTGGCCAGAGAACAGACGGTGCATGCTAACCAAGATGTCAGACATACAATCACACAATCATCCAATGGACTACGCATAGGCCCGAGGGTCTGACTATTAAGGATGTCGAAATGGCAGACTGGTGTGACGAGCAGGCCGAGCTTCACGAGGAGCTTGAAAATGTTGAATCATTGCCAACAACTCCTTTCGATCTGGGCGAGATCAAAATCTGACCAGGTAATACAAAGTTGCCTTTCAACTGATTAAACCTGCTCCCTACGCCCATGTTTTAAAGCATAGATTGGAAGCATTCTTGACGAGAACGCTGCGCACAAGAACAAAATCCCTCCGATGGGCCTGGTACCCAGTTGATCACAACGCAGATACTTCTTCTGGCTGCCGAATGCAAGATACAGAGTGTCATCATAGAGTAACTTGTCGCTCTGCCCAGTCACTATCTTGGGCTTGCTTCAGTGCATAGCTTTGATTGCCTGTTCATTGAACCTTTCTTCCTTCCTTCGTCAGCTTTCTCTGCCTCCTCTTCTTTGCTGCCTCGGGGCCTGACTCCGTGTCGAAGAGGTAGTCCCACCACCTGAAGCTACTTGAGTAGTTGCCAATGAATCTTTCATGGTGAACATCATGATGCTCCGCACCTGCCCAGAAGGGAAGGAAGTGGTGCAAGCTCCATGGGAATTCGTAACCGCTATGCGCATCAATGGCTTGGAAGAGTCGGCACACGATCCAGGTGTACATTGTCAAAATGTGGAGGTCTCCAGTGATCGCACACCACAAGATTGGCGCACCAAGAGTACCCAGGCCCAAGATCATGACCTCGATTGGTGAGGCGTATTCTGCGGCCATACCGAAGGGGGCTGAGTATTGATGGTGGATCTTGTGGATGTTCTTGTACAGAGGGCCCCAGTGCAGCGCTCGATGCGACCAGTAGTGCCATGTGTCCTCGATAACAAAGAAGATGGCGAGTTGGTAGGCCATTGTGAGGAGAGATGGGAATGGGACGGTAGTGCTGAGTCCGACGTAGACGGCCATGGGATGGAAGAGCCTAATGATATTAGCTATGATCGCGAAAATAGGTCGTGGTGATACACACCATATTTGAGGGAGCTCCACCGTGAAATGGGAGAGCAGGACTAGCTTGGCGCAATTCCACTGCTCTTGCGCCGTCGGGAGTTTTTGCTGTGAAGGTGTCAGGACATTTCACATAGTGGGATAGAGCAGGCGTAGTTCATACATTTTGAATCTTGTACTTATTGAAGTAACTTATGTGGTCGATAATGATCCAGGGCAAGGAGCGGCCAAAGTAGACGATTTCGTGCAACAAAAACGACATGATGCCAGTAGCGAGGACATCATTTTGTATGTAGGCGTACCACGCAGCCCACAGGCGCTCGAAGACATTGAGATGGACATTGTATTTGGAGATCTCATCGAATTGGCCCCAGTAAGTCTCTTGGGGCGTGAAAAGTGAGAATGTTGAATTCCTGCATCAAACTGTCAGAAAGGCTCTTGATTGATGCGGATTTGGTAGTCCTCACATGGTGATATTTCGGTCAACGAGTCTGAGAAGAGGAGGATGCGTACGTGGGCAGAGAAGAGAAGTCAAAAAGAAATAGTTCTATTGTCTTCAGCGGCGAAAGATGGTTCCCGTCATCGATTCTGATTGGCCCAACATTCAAGGGTCCAGCTCTCCTGCCGGCTACTGCTGTCTCCGCGTGGGCTGATCTTTTATGACCGGCTAAATTCAGGTTGCAAATAAACACAAAACCACTAGGGCTTTTGGCAGCAAGGTACACGTTCTATGGCCTACAGCCGTTAGCAATGTCGATTGGGCACACGGATTTTTTGGCGGGAAGGAACCATGTCTTTCGTGGTAGAGTAAGTCGCTGGGCGCTTGTTGAACTTTTTCTATCTGTGCTAAATAAGCTCTTTGCAGTCACATCAGTCAAGTTGATGGGCAACTAGACCGGCTACAGCTCCTAAAACAGCCGTCCATCCCGTCATCACCAGAGCTTCACTCTGCATCGGACGACGCGCAGCAAGCGGCGGAAGAAAGCAGAGTCAGTAATAGCTCTGCTGTGGCTCGAAACTTCAAGTTGCAGGCTGCCATCAAGACCCTCTCTACAGCTTCGACTTCGAGAACCTTGCTTTCGTCCGAGACGGTACTCATCGCCCTTCAGCAAGCACAGAATTTACGGGGTAACGGAGAGGAAGATACCGACCACCCAACGCATGAGGAGCTGGAATGGCTTCTTGTCACGAAGGCGGCAACTCAGACGTACGGCCTGATCCTGAATGCCTTGTTGGAGCAGACGATACCCTTGAGTAGCGATATAGGCTATTGGAATGAGGTCTTGGGGTCCTACAGATACACTGGGCTGTACACGATTCAAACATCACCACTACGTCTCTGGAGCTGGGCCAACGAGGTATACAACGACGCTTGGCAAAGGCTCCAGTCCATTCGAAGCGCCGATAACAATCGAGAAGAAGACGAAAGAGCATTGTCGGTATCTGATCGCTGGGGGCAATTCTACGGCTTAGTCAAGGATAGCGTGCGTGACCGCTCGCTGGCTGACATGCAGTCAAAGTTTATGTCACCTCTGACAATTAGCCGAATGGAAGCAAGGTCGAAAAGAAATCACTTGAAAAGACTTCGCGAAATGAGCGCCAGTGGGCTTGGGATACTCATGGACGAAGGCATGGTTTTCGATGCAGATGACGAAGGATCTGTCAGCTCCAGGGACCGCTCGAACAGCAAGGAGGAGTGGCAAAGCGTGGTCTCGAAGAGTGTATCGTTGATGGAGACGGTCCTTCGAAACATCACCCTACTTGAGCTTGGAGCCACTGAATTGGAAGAAACCGTGTTCATGAGTGTGGATGAAGACGCCGAATCCGGTCAGAACGACCTAGCATCCTCGCAAGCTGCATGGCTTGCAGACCGACTCCAGCATATCCTAAAAGTTCACATGCCTGCTCATATCTCGGCCTCCAGAGACCTGAATGTCGAATATGGCAGGCCTTCGTGGCTGATCCGCTATTGGCTTCCTGGTCTAGCACTCTTCCTCTCCTCGAGTACATTGCTTCGCATCTTTGTCAACCGAAGAGCGGAGATCGTGACCTGGATCCGAGATCTTGGAAGCACTACGGTAGACTTCTGGTACAATTGGGTGGTGGAGCCAGTGCAGAAAATCATTGGGACAATTCGGCATGACAAAGATAGCGAAATTGCTATCATGAGCAAGGAAAGTCTACAAGGCGACAGAGCCAGCCTCGAAAGAATGGTCGTAGATTTCGCGGTAGACAATCCTGGCACAGCTAGTGGAGCACCTCTCACGGAAGTCGAGATCGCGGATGTCAGGGCCAAAGTCAAGGAAGGAGATTTGACTCCAGTACTGAGAGCTTACGAGAAAGATCTGAAGCGCCCATTCACTGGGACAATAAGAGGCGATCTTATTCGTGCGCTCCTCATTCAGATACAAAAAACCAAAGTCGACGTCGAGGTCGCTGTCGGTGGCATCGACAATCTCCTCAAAAGCCAAGAGCTCGTCTTTGGATTCGTTGGTCTCACACCAGGTATTTTGGTATGCCTAGGTCTCTCTCGCTGGCTAAGTGGTGCCTTCGCAGGCCGCAGAGGTCGAGTACAGGGTGGTCAACATGGCAGTATGGTAAGGACCTTGAGAAACATCGACCGAATTCTCATCGGTTCAACGCCGACGGATAATGGCTGGTTGTCATACAAAGACCACGGCATGTTACTCTGCGAGGTCCATATACTCCGGCAGAAAGCTCAGCGTATCCTTCCTGGCGAGATCTTCAACGAGTTCTTGGAAGAAGTGAATGATCTGGTCGATCTCAGGACTGGTGTCGACCGGCAGATTCGAGTTGTGGGAAGGATCCGATGGGCGTACTCGAAGTGGTTGCAATGATGAGATGATGATAAGATGCAGCGACGACTAAAATCAGCATAGCTCTAGGCGTTTCAAGAGGCGTTTCAGCGATACATTGACAGGGTGCAGCCGGAATAAAGAGGCTACATACTGGGCGAGCTGGATCTTTTGACACTTTTGATTGGTATATACATTACCGTCTATAAGGGAGCTGTACGCCAACGAGCGTATTGCTTTAGTGCGTATGAATAAAATTCTGTCACACCTTGACTGGAAGTATATAAGTCCACATCTATCAGATCGGTCCAAAATGATTGAAGGACAATTTGAATATTGTTCTGGAGGTGTGGGCTCTTTGGAGGCAAGTCGAGCTCGGGGACTTTTCTTGCCGCCTGACGGCGCTTGTTTTGGTCTGGGTGACCTAACGTCAAAACGTGCCCATCATGAGCGCAGACCAACTATAAACACCAATCTACCATGAGATAAATGCACCTACGCTTCACTCCTTCAATTGACTTGACATCGACGAAGTATAAGACAAGCCTCGTGACACTCGAATCATCGACATCGGCCTGCGGTCCCCTCCTCCGCAACCAGAAGCGTTGAGCTTCTCAAAGCACACAAACTCCTTTGTCTAACCTACACAAACGACACCATGGCAGGCACACGGAATTACGATTTTCTTGTAAGCCTTAGCTACCATGATGCGCCTCTTGGGGTCTGAAGCGCAGCTAATCCGCCTTCAACAGATCAAGCTCCTCCTCATTGGCGACTCTGGTGTCGGCAAATCATGTTGTCTGCTCAGATTCAGCGAAGACTCTTTCACGCCTTCCTTTATCACCACCATAGGCATCGACTTTAAGATTCGGACGATTGAGTTGGACGGGAAGAGAGTCAAGCTACAGATATGGGATACGGCGGGGCAAGAGAGGTTTAGGACTATCACGACGGCGTATTACAGAGGTGCTATGGGCATACTGCTGGTATACGATGTCACTGATGAGCGATCATTCAATAGTGAGTGCTCCTCAATACTAGATCTGCGGTTGTGGACCATGTTGACAAAGACCAGATATCCGGACCTGGTTCTCCAACGTCGAGCAACACGCCACAGAAGGCGTGAACAAGATCCTCATTGGAAACAAATGTGACTGGGAAGAGAAACGTGCCGTTTCGGTAGAAAGAGGACAGCAACTAGCAGACGAGCTCGGCATCCCGTTCATGGAGGTCTCAGCAAAGAGCAACATCAACGTGGAGAAGGCTTTCTACAGCCTGGCGGCAGATATCAAGAAGAGGATTATTGACACATCGAAGACGGATCAGGGACCCTCGCAAGGTGTCAATGTGGCAGATCAGAATAACAGTATAAGTTCTATGGGCGGGAAATGCTGCTAGGAGGTATGAGGATCGTGGAGAGAGATGCGTATGTGGCACTAGCGAGTGATTTTTTGCTGGCATGTTGTTGCACGGCGTAAGGCCTCAGGTTGGTCTTCGATGTTAGATATTCCCCTGAACATCATGCATCATATTTTATCATAGCATTCGCAAATGCAGCATCGCTAACTTCCTATTGTTTCCGGCATTGGTGCCCCTTTCAGCTACCATCAAGAAGTATGGGAAGGTAAAGGCTGCCGTCTTGATGCTGAAGTGCTAGATACTTGTGATCATTGCTTAGCTCCATTTAGGTCATGTACTCAGTACCTGGCTTGGTTCCAGAATAAGTGGCAGTCGTTGGGAGCTATGAAGCCAGGAGATGTCAGCACACACGTGATTACACGGATCGCTACCCAAGTAAAGGGTAGATTGGGTTGAGCTTCTCAGCACTGGCGTCTGGGACTGCCACTTATTCCGACACCTAGCCTGGTACGGTTTTGGGCTTCAAGGGTTGTGATTCTGCGAGAGCTGAAAGGCAGGCAAGATGTCACACTACTGAGCGAAGAACAAGCCATCCATTGATATGTCTCTCGACTTGCTCTAGACACCAAAGGTTTGCGTTGATACCTGCTCTAGGTACAACTAATATTTGTCTTGGCTGGCTCTCTACGACAACGATATTCGTTAATACTTACTACTGACCAGAAAGCAGGCGCCCTTGCATAGCGTAAATTTGTTAGACATGGCCATCCATTTGCTGTCAAGGCCGAGAAGATATATCATTGCTTGGTCCGGTCGCTGACGCTGACGATTGAAGTAAATGCTTACTCAAGACACAAGGTGTAGGTGTCGTGGCTTACTCTGGACCTTGGATCTGTGTCATTATTTGCTTTTGACCCGATAACATGCGCATTTACATAGCAAAGATTTGGTAGATATGACTACTTGCATGCTCTTGACACTAAGAACCTGTGTTAATGCTTGCTCTAGACACTGATTATCTGTATTAATACATCCCCTTGGCCTTATTGATATGTGCCCAATGAAGCATATATTTTGTGGACACATGACCTTGCAAACAACCGCGAATCTAAAAAAGGGGCATCACTGATCTCGAGAGTAGCTTTCGTGTCATTCTTCTTCTATCATGCGCCCGCTGAGCTGAGCTGTACACGCTCCGCAAGAGGCTCGCTTAGAGCCACCTATTGAGCAATGCACGCTCGTTGACCTCTTTGATGGCCCCCAGCTTTGCTCGGGAATGCCCTATGAAATAACCTCTCGTTCTCCATACTTTTCCAAGCGCAGCCCTTGCATTTCGCACGTAGCTTCTTTGAGGCCATAGATGAGGGCCCATAGCATCTGTCCACTCCTCACAGGCTCCGTTCAATGACTCTGGATTTTCCCAGCCTTTCAAAAACTTCCCTGTCGCATCCAATCCAGAGACGAGCGATCTCACCTTCCCCTTCCGTGGCGAGCCCGACTTCTACTACGACTCCTGTCACTGTAGCTAGAAAAGCTCGAATAGCTAGGACTTCTCCTTCTCCTTCCCCCTCCCCCTCCTCCTCTAAGTGGTGGTGGACTGTCCCGTCTCCGATATCCTTGGCTTCTTCGTGGCGGAGAGCGAGTCCTTGATCGCGATGAGAACGATCTCGATCGCGTTCTGGGCGACCTTGAGCGCGAGTATGAGGGCGGCCGATAGGTATCCAGATCACGATCTCTTGGTCCTGGCCGACCTCCATATCCTTTTGGAGGTGAATCACGATACCTCCTGGGTGGCGATGCCCTTCTCGGAGGGGAGCGATATCCTCCACGGTCCCGCGGTGCGTAACTCGGAGGTGGTGGTCCACCTCTGTAGCCTCCAAGTGGAGGTCCACGAGCTTCGAAGCGGTCATATGTTGGAGCTCCTCTGCGGGGAGGAGGGGGCGAGCGGGAGAATCTGCGGCGGGGCAGGACTATTGAAACGTTGATTATAGCGCCATCTAGCTGCCCTTCGTGCATATGAGCAATGGCAGCCTCGGCATCTGGTGTGTCTGTATAGACGATGTAGGCAGTGCCTCGGTTTGTCATGACTATGCCTATTAGCGTTGAAGTGTATTTCTCAGAGCAAGAAAATTCACATTGCCTATTCATTGGCAGGTCAAGCTCGCGAATGGCGCCGTAGGCACCGAATATCTCTCGTAGATGACCCTCATTGATGTTCTTCGTAAGCTTCTCCACCACGATCTATGCAACATCAGCAATTCGCCCAACTTCGCGACACTCAACTGAACTACCTTTGAGCTCTTCGGTATAGGTGAGCTTCTGCTCAGACTCCTTGTGTAGCTCCTGTCTCTGTGGCTTCGTCCACCTCGCCCTCCGCTTCGACTTCTGGAGACTGTTCTAGTTGGGCTTCTGCTTCGGTCTCTTCCACCTTTGACACCATTGCGCTGGTCTCCACAGGCCGGTGGTGTGCGACTCGGCGTTCTCGATCGCGACCCAGAGCGAGGTGATATGGTACGGCGAGGTGCAGATCTCGATTTCGAAGGTGTTGGTGATTTGGCGAATGCAGAGGTTTGCTGGCGCGATCGCGTACGACCACGCTTGGGTGAGACGGAAGGCATGGGGAGTGGATTGTATAGCGGTGGAAAGTTCAGGACCTTATGCCTTGCTCATGTGGAGGTGATGGAAGCTTTGGAATCGTCGGAAGAAAAGACGTGCAAGGCAAAACTACGCCACTGGCTTGGCATGTAACGATCTATTCGTTTTTTCAGGCTATGATTGGTTGGAATATGCTAAGATTACGCTTGAGGTAACATACGACATTGTTTCCAAAAAAATGGGATCTAAACAAACTGTATGATTTGTGGCCCATTCCCAACAATCGTCTCATTGCCTACGAACCAACCCTATTCCACTGCACTTGCCCTTCTCTTTACTATTCGAATGCTGTCAAATAGACGTCAATGTCGTCTCTTAGGGAAGAGATGCGCCATTTCGAAGCCTTTACTTTCTCTTTTTCTGCTTATATGCTCGGGGAGCACAGCCAAGATATCGTTGATCTCGCTCGCCTCTGACACAGCTAATCGATCTTTACTATGTAAATTCCAGCTTTCTATGAGCTCCTCCAAGTCGGGCTTCGCGTTCGTCGAGTTTGCAAGACTTTCTCTCAAGAATGATTCCATGTCAAGAACCCTGTACTCTGGTGTTGGCTGAGAGGATTTGCGGTCGTGCTCCATAGGTGACACCAACGCATATCTCGTCCTTGCGGTTCCATCATTAGGGTTGCAATCGGAGGAATCATAATCGAAATAATCCTCATTGATCATCACAACCGTCCACTGCCCAGGCCGCAGCTCGAGCATGCCCATGGGCCATGGACAAAACACAACGCCTGCAGCAGTTGAAGCGGCTGTGAAAAGAGCTTCAGGGAATGGCCCGACTTCGTGCTCGGCGGCAGGTGTTGTTGAAGAAGACATGGCGAATGCTTTCGCGGCAGTCAGGCCAACATCAGAGGCATATTGAGGCCGAGGATAATTGGGGCTGTTGGTGAAACATTTGACGAAATTGGTCAGGCCGCTGACAAGCTTCCTTGGAGATAGTGGGACGTCTCGAAGGGGGAAGCAACCATATTCCACTCTTCCCATGTCCAGAGGGGATACGTCCTTTGCACTCTCCATCGTCTTCGCCCAATCAACAGGCCGTTCTTCAGTGAGATCGGATTGTTTCCTAGCAACACCCCTTGCGGAAGCGCTGATCCAGACCATTCCGGTTACGAGATTAGTAGTACTAAATCCAGGGAGAGAAGAGATAGTCTCGATGTACTTGATCAATTCTGGCTTATTGATCGCCGGTTCTCGCTGGAAAGCCGCCCTCAGGAGTTCCGTATGGTACACATTCATGCTTCCGCTTGAATTAATAAGATTGGGTATAGACTCTGTAGGGATCTGTGGAGTCTCCAGGAGGTATATAGTCTGCAAAGCAGACGGTGTTGATAAGACTTGACAGAGATCGGCCCCTGCAATGTTGGGATGATTTGACAGGTTGAGGTGGGTCATCTTATCGCTTTCTTTCAGTGTTTCTATGATCGCGCACAGGTCGGTCGATGAGAATTTGCGGAAACAGCCAAGATCAACCAGTGTTTCATTGGCCAAACTAGCACAAATAATATCAAGTATTGCATTTGACGGTGCCAAATGCAGTGCCGATTGGTACAGTCTATCTTTCAGCTGAGTATGCAGACCGGGAATTTGCAAAATTTCGGACAGCCAAGCCTGGCTGACGTCAGATCCTCCCAAAGCCGCTTCGAAGAATTTGTCTGTAGCTGATTCTTTGAGAGAAGGCATCTCCTTCGTCCCGCTGCTCGATTGCGTGGATTCGAAGAGCTCTTCCTCAGTCGTCGCAGTGCCATGGTCCTTTCGCTCATCCTTTCCGTGCCATGCGTCGTCAAGTGAAGCCGTGTCCAGTAACGGAAACATCTCCACATCTCTTATCAGCTCTCCAAAGCTTTCCTGGATTGATTGATCAGTCTTGTCGTAGTAGCCCCACAGGTAAGAACTAGCCGACAATGGCGTTTTCGCTGCGCCGAATGCTGAGTAAGCATGTCCTTTTTAAGATTCTCCAGGATGATGCATTGCACGCAATGCGAAGATAAATGTCTGGTCACAATCTGCTAAAGAGTGTACGTACCCTTGACCGTTCTCGCATCATCCGCGCTCCAGTCCTCATCCCTGTCTTCAGCGCCTCTGTCCGGTCTGTCCTCGAGGTTGACGAAGCAATACCGAGCCTTCTGCGCCTCAGTGACGTCGATGATGGTAATTCCATCATTATTGTCACCCCGGTCAAACTGCATGTTGAACGGAAGTGAATGGACGCGGCATTGATATCCTTCCGTAGCATTATATGATGCTCCCAAAACTAGGCAGGTCGTGATGAATGGGAAAGGAGCGACGACGTTTCCATACTGCTCAGTCAAGGTCTCGCCGGAAGTGGCCGTCTTATCTCCCTTTTCAGGCGTCCAAAAATGTTTGTTGCGGCGCTGAGCAGCTATGAGTTCTTGCTGTATGGGTACGCGGTTCTGTGCGGCTCGAAAAATTCTCAAAAGCGAAAGACAGCGTCGGAGCGCAGTTTCGCCAGAATGATACTGACTGTGGACAGCAGCGAGGCGACGATAATGGCCATGGATTCGAACAACGACAAAAAGCTGGTGGCGTGATCCCATGTTTGTATACTTAAGGATGCTTTCTTCGAAAGTTTTCAAACGAATGGGTGAATTCAATGAAGTATCATTTTTGGGGACGCAGGCAGCCGCCACCCTTGCGTTGAATCTACTGTGCCTGCATGCAGCTAGTCCTGCACATGTACCAATGTATCATAAAAGCGGTAATTGCGTTACTCCAGTGGGCCCTGGGGCTAGGTGTCAGAATATGTGACGGTCTTGGTCACCATCGACTTAGGCACAAGTCACGAAATTCGAGTCGACCTTGATATTATTTACTACATGGCCGCAACTTATCTTGAGCGTCGAGGAACCGAGTACTTGGTCTGTGCAATTGTTTCTTATCCTATGCTACACACTCTTGCCTGGGCCTCCTTACATGGAACACGCACCAAATGGCTGGAATGAGGTTCCAATGAGTTAGCCATGTCTTCCAGTACCCCAAGCTTCATATCTCCTTGTCATCTCCAGTGTGACTGATTTCTCCACTTTGGCCATCGCGATGCTGAAGTGTTTCTGACTGATTTGCTTTCGTTCTCCATAAGTTATCTGCTCTTCAAAGGCCGCATATCTGGCTTGCTGGCATATTGCGACGATCTCTGCCCCTGAATAGCCGTCAATTGTGTCCGAAAGAGCTTCTGTATCGACATCGTCGGCGAGATTCATGGAAGAAGTTTGCATGTCTAGAATACTCTTCCTGGCATCAAGGTCCGGCATTCCTACGTAAAGCGTCTCGGAAAGTCTTCCTGCGCGAATTAGTGCAGGATCAATGACTTCTGGCTTGTTAGTAGCTGCAAGAACAAAGACGCCCTTTAGCTCCTCGAAGCCATCCAACTCATTGAGCAAAGTTGTAACAGTATGTATGCCGCCTTGTTGACAGCTGTCTCTTGAGGCGCCAATAGCATCGAATTCGTCGAAGAATATTATGCAAGGACTTGCAGCACGAGCTTTGCTGAACACCTCTCGAATAGCACGCTCAGACTCTCCGACAAACATGCTCAGCAGCTCAGCGCCTCTGACGGCAATGAAGTTGAGCCCTGATTCTGTCGCAGCTGCCTTCGCCGTCATCGTCTTAGAGCAGCCAGGAGGCCCGTACAGCAGAAGACCTTTCTTTGGTGTAAGACCAAGATCTTTCATTTCATTGGAGTACTGTAAAATGTCATTATTATGGCTTCTGGGATTATTTCGCTTTGCTCTTACCTTGAAAGGCCACACCACAGCCTGTTCGAGGCGTCTCTTCAATTCATATTGTCCTCCAATATCACTCCATCTGACTTTGGGAATTTCGACGAAGATTTCTTGCATTGCAGTGGGTCGTACTTTGAGAAGAGCCATCTCGAAATCGGGTTTCATGTTGTTAAGGAGTGTTTCTGGCCTGACGTCGTGTCCACCGTTCTTGCCGTCACTTAGTCTGGACGCTCGGTGGTGAATTTCGTTCGTTCTCACAGCATATCCTAATAGCTTCTTGAGGTCTGCTCCTACATACCCGTGCGTCCTTCTCGCTATGTTGTCCAAGGTTGCGTGAGATGTGTTCTTAGGTAAGTCGCAAAGAACTTTGAGAATCTCGGCTCGAGAGTTCGAGTCCGGGATAGGCAATTCAATTTCTGTTTCAAACCTTCCAGCACTTCTCAGATCCTGATCGATGTCCGACAAATTCCGGGTAGCTCCGATGGCGATCGTACGAGTGTTCCTAAGTCCCTCAAGTTCCCGGGATAGTACTGGTCCTGTGGTACTGCTTCTGCCGGCAATCGTATCGATAGAATCTATAATGATGACACTGGGCTGCAGGCGCAGGGCTTCAGAGAAAACGCGCTTGATGGCGGCCTCAATCTCAGCGGCTCGCTGTCCGATTACTGTACTGTCGATATGATATACTTTTCGCCAACGAGCCTCACAGATGTTCTGCAGTACCGTAGTCTTGCCCGTACCTCGGGCGCCATAAAGAAGGATACCACCTTGGAATGGCTGGAAGAAGGAAGGCATGTTGGATCTGCTATGATTCCTTGCGCTGTAAATGGCTACAAGGTCGTTTAGTTGCTGAATCTGATGGTCTAACCCACCCAACTCAGAAGTTGGAATCACCAGAGTGTTCTGTTCGCCACTTTTGCCCAGGCCTGTGTCGTCGACAATATTGACGCTGCCAATGATTTGTGTATGGTAAAGTGACAAATCATTAGAGGCGTTGATGTTCAAAATCCTGAAGGTTCTTTCCTCCCCTTTTGCATTCACACTCAAGAGCTGGTGGGGTACTATTTTCTGTTTCATCTTTAGGCTATACTCCAAGAGCCACGCCCAATGAACGCGCCCATTCTCGTCCAAGCTTGATGGACTATTCACTGATTCGCCTTGGGAGATCTCACACAGAACGACATCCCTAGCATCTTCAACTACCGCATCGCTAGGATTGATTGAGACTTTGGTGCCCAGTTTGAGACCATAAGCTTTTTGGAGATCTTTGGAGGTCTGCATGACGCCTTTCTCGAGTCCCCCAGACGAGGGCCAAGCGACAGCGGGGTATCTAGACCCTTCAGTGGTATGGATGTTGCAGACATCATCAGGAGACAGCTTGTGTAAAAGGAGACTGGATGGTGATAGGAAAACTCGGAAAACGTCCTTAAAGTCTATTCCTGCAGGCCAGGGTCGCACTTTGTATATTTGAAGTTCCCCCATAGCTTTCATGTTAGCTATGAATGTGGAGAAGCTTTATCAGAGGTGCTGCACGATTCGAATTCCCTGTAGGTCTCAACCTGTCTCTTGTGGGAGTCGGATCCGTAGCCAACCATGGGTCTCGTGAGAGTCCAAGATTGTCAGATCGAATCGATATTGACGCATGATGCGAACTATATTCTACCCAGGTTCACAGTATTATCCTAGGAGGCACTGCAATTTTGTAGAAACAAAGTAAGATATGTTTGACTTGGTGAGACTTCTGCCGGACAAGTGCGACTACGGCAAGCCAGAAGGGCACGCGCCCGAGGGGCCGATCGAACCTGAATTTCTATTAAAGAAATATCATCGCTTTCATTCAATGAAGCCTTTACCACACTTTTCATGCTAGCTCTGAAGCCCTTGACACCCCAATGTCTTTGGCACATGTGGAGATGGCCCAATCTATCTCAGTCGCGATCCCTACATTGGACCAGAGGTGATGGCTACGAGAAGGAAACCGCCCTAAAATCTCAACAGCGAAGACCGTCGTCACTCGAAGAGCTCGATCCTGACAAGGCCTGGAAAGCCGCTGCACGTAAACGGTACAAGCAGAACGGCGCTTTCAACAAGCCGGCCAACGGCTCGAAGCCTCGATCACGACGACTTTCATTGCTTGAAGAGCTCAATCCAGACGAGATCCAAAGAGCCGCTGAAGGCAGGGGGCACAGGAAGACAGAAAATTTAAAGCCTCGACCACTACAGCTATCACTACTCGAAGAACTCTTCCCAGACGAGGTCTACAGAGTCGCTGAAGACAGGGCCGAGACCCAAAGAAAGGGGCAAGAGCTGCCTCGTATACCCTTGCCTGAAGTTGACGAGCTCTTTGCGGATTTCTCAGATGAGCGAGAATTACGCAGAAGGCGGCCGGCCCGGGTAACAAGGGCAGCTGCTGCAGACGCTTTCCGTAGACAACGACTGGCGGTGGTCGCACTCCAGATAGCAAGCAAGTCACTCGTCGAGAGCGATTTTCGACGCGTAGCACCCAGAGGCAGACATATTGAGGAGTGGACTGGTCCAGGGGATATACTGAAAGGTGCATGGAAACAAGAAATTGCCGGGAAAGCGTTTTTGCTGATTCGGCTTCTACAGTGATCCCTGCACGAGATCCGAAAACTTTTGAACAGATCGGCCATTACTTCATACTATTCCCGAATCCAGCTTATGCCAGGACCTACCAAAGCCATGTTGTCCATCTCCACCGAATGGCCAGAACGCACACGCCAACTTCTATTGAATCGCCACTGCCATTACAGCCAGGAGTGGTCATTGAAGGAGAAGACGCATATGCGTTACTACAGGACTACGCTCTTTGTCCGCCAACTCAGCGGATGCAGCTGAAGCTAATGTACCCCTCATATAGTCCAGCAATAAGTCTTCTATTCAGTCAACGAGGATACCGTCAGCTAGTGGAGCAGGATGACAAGTCAGGGAAATCTGTGTTGTTTTGGGTCGATGGGCCATATTTGACTACTCATGCTGTCAAAAATGCTATCGCTATACATGGTCGAGAACGAGGCTTGGCATGGGACATCACTGTCGAGCAATTAGACACCTCGGTGCCTGCTGGGGAGGAATTGGAGAATCCCAAGTATTTTGAAGAAGCTGACGAAAGCTCCGAGCTGACCCCTCAACATACCAACATCAAGAGGTGGATCCTGTCCTTTAGGGATGAAAACGAGGCGCGAGGATTTATAAGATCTTGGCATCGAAGGGTGTTTCCTCAAAATCGAGGTGAAGATCTAAGGCTGGTGCACGCCGAATTCTTATGGTAATCATACGTTGTCCAGTGGCAATGGTCGAGTAGACGGCATTCCAAGAGGGGGCGAGAGGAGTCGGACTGCTAGAGGCCCCGCCACGGAGCGAGCATATTCAGCGTACTCAAAACTTTTGCGAAAGCTTGGCAATACAGATTCATACCAGATATACCCGTTTTTCTAGTAAATTATATAGATTCATATTAACTTCTATCTATCTTATTTATATATATATTCATCGCTTTATTATATTTAACTTTATTTAATATATCTTAAAGACGTCGTTAACGGTTTACTCGCTCTAATCCTATTATTAAATAATTACTATTAACTCTACCGTCGCTCTCTTCCTCTCGTTTATATAGAAAGAGTCGAGGTACTAAATACGTATTTTATCTACTTAGAGCGGAAAAGTAATAAATAGAGAGAGTTAAAAAAAGGAAAAAAATAATAAAAATCTAGAAATAATAACTTCGGATTTAAGATTTTAAATCCGTGATTTTCTACTAATTTTAAATAACTCGCTAGGATTATATATCGCGCTATAATTATATTAATATATTTGAATTTTGAATTTAATTAATCTACTAAAATTATATACGCGTAAAATATTTATTTAAACTACGATATTTATTTCTAAAATATTATAAATATATTAAAGAGTATATCGATAATTATAGAAACCCCGATTTTTATATATTTTATATCGAAAATATATAAAATATTATAAACGCGTATCTATTTATATCGAGTACTTTAGATATATTATATATTAATTAAATAGCGATTAAATAATATTTAAATTACTTTTTTTTAACTTTAACTTTTAATAATATTTAAACTAGTAATTTTATTAAGGAATATAAATAATTTACTAAATTTATTTTTAACCTAGATTCCGAATTTATAATTAGATTTTTATTAACGTTATTTTATAAATTTATTAAATTACTTTTAAAATTAATTTTAACTCTCTCGCGTAGACTTTAAATCTAATTTTATAATCTTGGCGCCAAGATTTATCAAGGCTATAAGATACGTAAAATATATCGATTAAATAGTAATTAAATAGAATCGCTTTTCTAGACTTATCGATATAATTATAGAATTTTAATAATCTACGTAGTTTTTTTATTCTAGGTAGTAATTATATAAATATTATTCTAAAATTTAGATAATCTAGAGTATCATTTATTATATCTAGATATTATAGAATTTTTAATTCTAAAATTATATCTCTCCTCTATATTATCAATATTTAATCTATTATAAAATAATTCGAATATTAGAAAAAGCGAGTTTTAGTATATAGTAACTAGTTTAATTATAGTAACTATTTTCTAATATTTTAAAAATTAACCTTATAGTATAAATTTTCTAGATTATATATTTTACTATATAATAATTTATTTATCGATATTATTTAAAATAATTTATTCCGATTTATTCGAAATTATTCGAAATAATAAATATATATTTAATAATTTTAGACGAAAGTAGATATTAAAATAATCTCCTAAACTAGTATATAAATTAAATAAATCTATATTAATAAATTCGGAAAAGTAATTTTATTTAATCGTTATTTAATCGATATATTTTACGTATTTTGTATATTTCAAGTTATTAATAAACGAAATATAATATAATAAAATTTAATAAAATTTAATTTATCTTAATTATATTTAAACTAGATAAATAAAAATAAAAATAATCGAAGTATTAAAAGTGTATTTCTTTAAATTTAAATAAAATATAAACTAGATTTAGGTTAAATCTATTAAATTTAAATAATTTCTTTAATTTCTTTATAAGTATTATAAATATACTCGGTAATATATTTATAAATTAATATTTCTTTTTCGTTATTATTTTAAAGATTTTTATTAATAATTTTTAATTTCCGAGGCTTTATATCGATCGTAAATTTGAAAGAAATTTAAAGAATATATAATTAAATACTATATTAAATAATTAAAAATATAATTAAAATATTAAAAGTATAGGTTTTTAATATTAAATTTAGAGATTAAATAAAATATAGATTTAAAAAAAATTAGATTAAATCTAGGTCTAGATCTATACTAGATATAATACTCGGTTTTTTATTATTATATTAAATATAATAGAATAAAGAATTAGAATTATAAGCTATAATAATATATTATAATAAATATTATTATATCGAAAATATATAAAGAAGTAATAAGTTTCCTAGTTTTTATTTAAACTTTAATATCTAGTAGTTTAGAAATAAAAAAATATTCTACTAAAATAATTAAATACTATATTTATAATTACTTTAACCGCGCTTTTATTTAATATATATACTATTTTTTTAAATCGTTTTTATATTTTCTCTAATATTATTAATAACCGTAGTATTATTAATACTCTAGATATTATAATTATATCTAGGATTATTACCTCCGTTAACACTTTTTAAATCTTTCTTATTCGTTATATTTATCGTTTATCTCAAATATATTTATTTTTAAATCCGCTTTCGATTTTTATTTCCTCTCTATATATTCCCTAATTCTAGTATTAATATATAATATATATTGAAATATTTTCTTTAACTAGGTTATTTAATATCTTTTCTTTAATATATATTAATATATATAACCCGATAGAGTAGAGAGGTTTATAAAATAATTATAATTATATAAATAAAAATTAAACCTACGTTTATCTACCGCGTAAATCTAATTAAAATATTAAATATATTATTCTCTATTAATTTATAATTATAATCGGCTTTTTATATTAATATATATATAATTACGTCCCTCGCTTTATCGGTCCCGAAGAATATTCGTATTTTAAATTTAAATTCCTCTCGGATATATTATAAAAAAAGAAAGATTAATATTAAATACTATATTTAAAAAAGAGAATACTATATTTAATATATTAAAAAAGCGAGTTTAGGCTCTTTTATATTAAAGAATTTAAAAAAGAGAAAAATTTACTTATTTTATTATTAATATTATCTCGATAAATAAAAATATAATTAATATATCTATTTCTTTATATTTCTTAAAAATAAAAACGATAATTTCAAATTTAAAGAATATTTTCTTAATTATTCTATAATTTTTATTTAGGATATAATCTTCTTATATCCGATTATTATTTCTATTTATATTAGAGATTATAGTTATATTATTAATTTATTTCTTTTTAGAAGTTTTAGAGGAGATAACGAGAGTAAATAAAAATTTATATAATTAAAGAACCCGTATTATAATAAATACTATATTAGAATAAACTAAAATTAAATATTAAGGATATTAATATAAAAAAGAAGTATTGATTAATTAATTAATTAATTAATTTATATATTTACTCTAGTAAAATTACTTTATTAATAAAAGAGCTCCGCGAATACTCTCCTAATAAGGCTACTAGCGGCGTTTACTAATTATTAAAGAAACCTCGTCGGTTAAAAACTTTAATTTATTAATAATTTATTTCCTCTTTTTATTAGTTAATAGCCGATAATTATAATTATTTTAAAATATTATTTATTCTTCCCTCCGTTTCTCTTCTATTTTAACTTTAGATTTTATTTATTTATTTTATAAGTTTATAGGCCGCTTTATTATAAGTTTATTAAATAATCGATATTTACGGCTCTTTAGCCGGCGGTTTCTTTTTTTTTCTTCTTTCATCTACAAAAGTGCAAGCGACTCGAATTTGCTCGGAGCGCTCAGGCCCGCTCGCGAGCGCTAAAATAGCTCAGAGCTAATTAAGAATTCTCAGGCCGGCTCAGGCTCGCTCAGGCTCGCTCAGGATTATTTAG